>Ga0209168_10000666_pt1 | contig 31075 bp, 28 predicted proteins | sample Coa_R1_FD_187156 | JGI IMG/M metagenome (GOLD analysis project Ga0209168, IMG submission 187156) | Surface soil microbial communities from Centralia Pennsylvania, which are recovering from an underground coalmine fire - Coalmine... | ecosystem: Environmental > Terrestrial > Soil > Unclassified ...
TTCTTCTCGGCCGCACTTATCGTCTTGACTGGCTCCGCGACGCCGACCCGATCGCGGCGCTTTTCGTCGCGGGCGTTGTCGTTTCCGTAAGCTGGCGCCTGGCTCGCCGTACGGTTGACGCTTTACTGGATGCGGCTCCGCCGGGCGTTCGATCACAGATTTACGATGCGGTTTCGCGCGTTCCTGGAGTCCTGGAGGTTGATCGAGTCCGTATCCGCCGCGCCGGGAATCGCTACTTCGCCGACCTCGCTGTTGGACTCGCCCGAACCGTTACCTTCCAGCGCTCGGGTCAACTGGCCAGCGCAGTCACGGAGTCCGTCCGTCGCATTCTGCCCGATGCCGACGTGACCGTCCAACCGCTGCCGCGCGCGCAACGCACGGAAAATATCTTCGATCGCATTCGTGCTGTCGCCGCCCATAAAAATCTCAACGTCCACGACATCAGCGTGCAGGATCTTGCAGGGCATCTTCATGTCGAGCAACACATCGAGCTCGACGAGCGCATGACCCTCAAACAAGCCCATGACCAGGTCACGGAACTCGAAGCCGATATGCGCCGCGATGTCCCGGAGATCGCCGATATCCTGACTCACATCGAAAGCGAACCTGCCACCATTGAAACGCCTGAGGAACTTGTCGGTGATGCCGAACTGGAGTATCGACTGCGAACCGTGGCCTCGCAGTTCCCCGAAATCCTTGATGTGCACGAGTTCATTTTTAAGCGTGTGCGGGGCAGGCTATATCTTTCTTGCCACTGCACCCTGTCTGATTCACTCACACTCGCCCGTGTGCACGACATCCAGACAGAATTAGAGATTCGTTTCAAACAGGACGCACCGGAACTTTTCCGCGTCCTGATTCATCCAGAACCCAGCACAGATAACCGGAGATAAGACAGTGATATCCGCAAAGGCAATTTGGACGGACAAAGAGCGCTACATCGGCGAAGCGACGTCGCGTCACGCGATTGTCATGGACACCGCATCAGAGAAGACTGTCAATACACCTATGGAACTGGTGCTGATGGCACTCTGCGGCTGCACCGCGTCCGACGTGGTTGGTATTCTTCGTAAGAAGCGCGAGCCGTTCACCGGTTTGGAGGTTAGCGCCGAGGGCGAACGGGCGCAGGGATATCCCGCCGTTTACACCGAAATCAAACTGATATACCGTGTGGGCGGCAAAGTCTCGCATAAAGCTGTAGAAGATGCCGTTAAGCTCTCGAAAGAAAAATACTGCTCGGTTTCGGCCATGCTGGAGAAGACGGCGAGAATTAAATTTGAAATCGAATATCTGGATTCATAATGGAAAGGATTAGCAACCATCGAGATATTCGGCACACGAGAAGTTCGAGATCTTCGATTCTGGCGAGCCGCGAAGCGGCGGTACATGAAAGCCCGGGACCGAGGAACCGGGTGTGAGTAAAAGATCAGGGCGAGTCCCGTAGGGACGGCATAACGACCCATGGCGAAAATCGTTCTCTTCACTCAACCCGGATGTTTCTCTTGCGAGCTGATGCGAATCTACCTCGAGGCGCGCGAAATTGCCTTTGAAGAGCGTGACATCAGCGCGGATCTCGAGGCTCGACGCATCATGAGCGAAGCCTATGACAGCAACGAAACTCCAACGCTCGTGATCGACGGCGAGCCCATCGTCGGATTCGATCCCTCTCTTCTTGACCAGTTGCTCGATTCGGCCCCATCATCAGGGTCGGTACCTAAAAACTGAACTCTTCAACGTCCAATCAAGGCCACCCCCTGCGCGGATACTTCTTCATCGCGTCGGCCGCCTTCCTCTGGGGAATATCCGCCTCCATGGGACGAGCCGTTTTCACTGGCAAACTCCCGCTGGCGGGAGAGGTGCTGCATCCGATTGAACCTCTAATCCTGTCGCAGACCCGAACGTCTTTCTCTCTGCTGATCCTGCTTCCCGTGCTCGTCTTTGCTCATAAAGACCGCCGCGGGTGGCAGCGCATCAAGCTCCCCACGCCGGATCTCATCCAGTGCCTTGTGCTCGGCATGCTGGGTGTCGCCGCCTCGAATTATTTCTATTACGTCGCCATTCAGAGGACGAGCGTGGCCATCGCAATCATCCTGCAATACACTGCGCCGGTGTGGGTCTTGCTCTATGTTGTTGCCCGAGGACAACAGAAGCTGTCGCTGCAGAAAGTCACCGCCGTCCTGGTCGCTCTAGCGGGCATCGCGCTCACCATCGGAATCGTGGGAGCAAAGTCCACAGCGCCATTGCGGATCGATTCCTATGGCCTGATCGCCGCCATGCTAGCCTCGTTTTCGTTCGCCTTCTACAACGTTGGCGGACACAGCATCCTCGCCCGCTACGATCGCTGGCGCGTCCTGACGTGGACGCTCGCTTCTGCCGCTATCTTCTGGCTCGTCGTAAATCCGCCGTGGAAGGTCGTCGCCGCCCACTACACGGTCGCCCAGTGGGCGTTCTTATTCGTCTTCTCGATGATCTCGGTCCTTGGATCGTTCTCGCTGTACTTCCTAGGCCTCCAGCACCTTGAACCGACGAGAGCCATCATCGCCAGCTGCCTCGAGCCGGTCTTTTCGATCCTCTTGGCCGCCCTCTTGTTAGGCGAAAGCGTGCGCTCGATTCAGACATTGGGGATTGTTCTGGTGCTGGCGGCGATCGTGATCGTGCAGTTGCCGGGACGAGGCGCGGAGGGTCAGGAAACGGTTGTGGTCGAGCCGATCGAATGATAGGGCGCCTACCTCAGCCGACGTGCCGCAATCCTTCGACGATGTTGACTCGTGACGACCGATAAGCGGGAATCGTCGCGCTCAGCAGGCCAACAAAACCAGCCACCGGTAACGACACCGCAAGCGTGGTGACGGGAATCTTCAGCAGCACCGCAAAGGGTCCGGCGACGCGCGCATGAACGAGAGCAAACACAAGACCGTACGCCGCTAGCGTTCCGAGAAACCAGGCACTAACCGCCAGTGTGACGGTCTCCGCGAGAAACAGAGCCTGGAGCAGTCGTGGTTGAAACCCTAACGACCGCATCATGGCGACTTCGCGCGTTCTCTCGCGAATCGACATCGCCATCGTATTGCCGGAAACCAGTAGGGAAGTGAACAGCACGGCCAGACTGATGCTGAGAATGAATGCCTTCACATTTCCGAACATCGCGATCATGCCGATAAAGAAGCCGCGTTCCGCCTCGGTCCGAGTTTGCTCGGGAGAGTTGCGAAACATGCTGTCTACGGCGCGCGAAATTCGGCTCACGCTTTGCGGAGAGTCCGCTTGAATCAAATAGAGTTGATCCTTCTGGTAGTGAGACGCAGTCTGCACATACGCCCAGTTGAAATAAATCGCCCGAACCGGAAAAGGAGACTTAAATACTCCACGCAGGTTGAGTTCCAACGTCACCGGCAGCGCTCCGCCTTGAATCGTAAGGCGCTCACCCAGTTTCCATTTATGCTCCTGGGCCAACTCACTGCCCGCAATTGCTCCTGCCGGATCTTTCTTCCACGCCATCACTTGCTCCGGTGCAATCTGATATTCAGGGTATGCATTCAGATATTCATTCGGATCCGTCCCAACCTTCGAAAAGTCATCAGGAGTCACGCCCTTGTAGTCGGCATCAAAGAGATTCAGTGGAATAACATCCATCACGCCCGGAATGGTGCGAATCTTGTCGCGATAATAAGTGGGCAGTGGCACTGCCAGCGACACGCGGTGCCGGCACACAATGTGTTCCGCGGAAACCATACTCCACGGATCAATGTAGAACGTTCGCCAGATGGTCATCATCAGCGTGAGCAGTAGGAAAGAAAATGCCAGGCTGAGAACGGTGAGGAGGCTCCTGCGCTTGTTTCGCCAAACGTTCCGCGCAGCAAATTGCGCCAGCGTCATAAAAAGCGCCTTAGTCTGATAGACACCGCTGTCTGGCAGCCCGGTTCCCGATTGACGCTACATCAAATCGATGCCTTTACTCATGGGCCTTGGCGCTGTGACGGGTCAAAGCGATTCTTCCTCTTCCTGCGCTCTGCCTTTGAAGTAGTCATGGTCTGCCTTGATGCGGCTGACAACGGCGCGCCGGATTTCCTCGAGATTATAGCGAGGGAGGACCAGAATTTCGGGCGCGTGCAGATATCTCCAGGACTTCTCCCGTAGCAGCTTCGTCAAACCTTGCGGAGTCGCCACGAAATACGACTGCCACCACGCATGATCCGATTCGGGATCGTACAGTTCCACGTTGAGTTCGTCAGCAAAAACTTCGGGATCATCCGGCCCGGGAACGGCATCGGCTTTTTTGAAGAAAAACTTGCGAATCCTCAGATTGCCGAGTTCGGGGTCGTAGGGCAGCGATGCCGCGACTTGCTCGGCCGAGGGAGGCCATACTTTCGGGGTCGAGCGCGGCAGCAACTCTTCAGCATCCGGAGTGGGCAAATTTGCGGGGAAATCCCCACCGCGTCCTCCGAGTCGCGAGCTCCAGCGTCCCAGCACCAAGAGTCCGCTGCCTACAGCCACAAAAAACAGCAACTTGAGAGCATCGTTGGACTGAGCCGGAATCGCGGCGAGCATACGCGGGATTGTATCCGGTCTTCCCTGATCGCCGCTCTGTTACACCGTCTCGATAGTCACCTTTTGCAGAACCACGTCCTTGCTGGGACGATCGTTCCGCCCGCGCGGCAACTTGGTAATTTTGTCGACGATATCCTGACCTTCGACCACCTCGCCAAAGATCGTATGTTTGCCCGTGAGCCAACTGGTCGGAACGACAGTGATGAAGAACTGCGAACCATTCGTATTCGGGCCAGCATTGGCCATCGCCAGTTTGCCCGGTTTGTCGAACCGATGTGGCGAGCCTTTGGTCTCGTCCTCGAACTGATATCCTGGGCCGCCCATGCCGGTACCTTGCGGGTCTCCGCCCTGGAGCATGAAATCGGGAATTACGCGATGAAAGATCGTTCCGTCGTAAAGGCGATCTTTGGATTTTTTGCGCGTGGAAGGATGCGTCCACTCACGCTTGCCCTCGGCGAGTTCTACGAAGTTGGCGACGGTCTTGGGCGCATCTTTATCAAAAAGGCGGCAGACAATCGTTCCTTCTGTGGTTTCAAACGTGGCGTACATTCCAGGCTGACGAGTCATAGAATCCTTTCGAAATTAGTTCGCAAAAACGTATAGTGGCGGTCGGAAGAGCGTCTTACTCCCACATCGCCGACCTTCCAGGATTACTGTTTTGGTGTTGCCGGTGCTGATTGGGTTGCCGCCGACGGCTTCTTCGCTGTCGTTGCTGCAGGCTTCGCCGTGCCTCCGGCTTTGTGAATCGTGATGTGATTGATCTTGATGGGCCGATAAGGACGGTCGTTGCCGTCGCGGCTCATGGCTGCGATTTGCTTCACGAGCGCAACGGAAGCCTCGTCACATTGCCCGAAGATCGTGTAGTTGCCATTCAGCATCGAGGCTTGTTGCCCGGTGAACGGTACTTCTGTGATGAAGAACTGCGACGAGTTGGTATTCGGTCCGGCGTTCGCGTAAGCCAGGCGCCCAGCCTTGTCGAACTTGAGGTCGGGCGACGTTTCATTCTTGAAGACCTTCACTGGATCAGGGCCTGATCCGGTGCCTGCCGGATCTCCGCCCTGGATCATGAATTCCGGGATGACGCGATGAAAGATCAGCCCGTCATATAGAGGTACGCCGTGTTTCGTGGCGCCACTGGGCGTCTTCCAATCCTTCGTGCCGGTGGCCAGCCCGATAAAGTTGGCCACGCCGATCGGGGCCTTGCTGGGAAAGAGCGTGCAGTTCATCTTGCCCGCAGTCGTATCGATGATCGCAGTGGGCTCGGACGTGGCCGCTGCCGCCGGTTTCGTGGTTGTGCTCGACTTCGCCGTGCCAGCCTGTGAAGCAGATGCCTGAGCCCAAACCGATGCAGCAATCAGAATCATTCCGAACGTAACAAGTGTTTTACGCATAGGTGCTCCTTGAAACATGCGTGGATTGTTGGATGAATCGCAACGTTGCATTGTACGACAGCGAGACTATTTCGAGCCTGCCTGCATCTCGTGACTCACCTGCTCAACCTGGCGAAACACGCGCAACAGATTTCCACCCAGAATCTTCTTAATGTCAGTGGCGCTATAGCCGCGGTCAAGAAGCGCTTGCGTGATCATGGGCAGGTCTGCAGCAGAGTTGATCCCCTGCGGAGTCTGGCCACTGACTCCGTCAAAGTCAGAGCCAAGTCCGACGTGATCGACTCCCGCGACTTTCGCGATGTGATCGATATGGTCGATCAACGACTTGAGCGGAGGACGAGGGATCTTAGCCAACCACTCGCGTTCAATGCGGTCGGTTTCCAGCGAACTGGCCGGTTTCCCTTCCGCCTTCATCTGATCGAGATAGGCCTGTTTGGCCGCAGCCGCGTCCTTTGCCTGCGCTTCGACGGCGGTGCGAAAGTTTTCGTCAATGAAGCCATTAAAGAAATTCACCTGTACCACGCCACCATTCTTGGCTACAGCCTTGAGCATGTCGTCAGTCATATTGCGCGGAGCATTGGTCAGAGCGCGAGCCGACGAATGTGACGCAATTACCGGAGCTTTGGTCGTGGCGATCGCGTCCCAGAACGTCTTGTCGGCGACGTGCGAGATATCGACCATCATTCCCAGCCGGTTCATCTCCAGTACAACCTGCTTTCCAAAATCGGTGAGCCCATTGTGATGTTGCACCTTCGGGTCATCGATGTCGCCCGATGAATCCGCCCACTCATTCGTGTTCGACCACGACAGCGTCATATAGCGCACGCCCAGCCGGTAGTAGTCGCGCAGCAGGTGCATATCGTTTTCGATCGAGTGTCCGCCTTCAATCCCCATGCACGCTGCGAGTTTGTGTTCGCGATGGGCACGCTCGATGTCCGCTGGTGAAAAAGCCATCATCATACGGTCTGGATGATGCGCTGCCTGCTCGTAGACAGAATCGATCAGATCGAGGGTGCGGCGGGCGAAATGCCCCTGGTTTACCTCTGGATCCACCCATATGGAAAAGAATTCGGCTCCAAGGTTTCCACGCCGTGCCTTGTCGAGGCTGATGTGTCCCGTGTCATTAGGATCGGTGGAACCGATGTCGAAGTCCTCGTCGAGAAAGCGCTGCGGAGTGTCGGCGTGCGTGTCGACCACGATTGCCGAGTCATGAATCGCGCGCGCCTTCGCGCTGACATTTGTATCACCTGAGGTAGAAGAGTTCTGGCTCGTTTGAGCCGCAGCCAGCGCGTACGCCAGCACGGCGATAAGCAGGAATCTGATTCTCATATGTTGGAGGCCCAGTATGATGGGGGCAAGGTTGTGATTGTACAGGCTCTCCGTCCACGGAACAAAGATCTTCACCAACGAGAAGTAGGAGTTTCCGAAATGTAAGGAGTGTTCACCCTAGCGCTGCAAGTGCTTGCTGCACGCAGGCCGCAAGTGGTTGACCGGTATCGATCACCGTCTTGGGTTGTAATATCGCTTCGAATCGCGCCTTCACTTCGAGACAAAGCTGAAAGTCACGGTCGCCCGCCGGATGTCTGCCGAAGTGCGTATCCCCTTCCAGTCTGCGCCGAACGATTTCCTCCGAACAGACGCATTCCAGAATTCGCCAAGGTTGGTGCAAGGCATTCGCCACGGCGAGGACATTCTCGATCTGATATCGGCGAGAGAACGGACGCCCGTCGAGAAAAATTACTTGAGCTGGATTGCGCGACAGTAGATATCCGGCAGACTCGAGCATTAGCTGCAAGCAGAAATCATCCTGTCGGGCAGAGTACTCGATCTCCTCTGGCTTGAAGAGCGAGTGTCGAAACTCGTCTTTGCTCAGGACTCGTCCGTTCACCCGCTGAGCCAATTCCAGCGCAAGCGTAGTTTTGCCCGTGCCGGGCAACCCAGCCATCAAAACGATCATAAGATGGAATCGTAAAGGAAATACGAGGAACGACGCTACCAAAGAACGCCCTCTTACTTTGTTCCGCTGCCCAGAGCGACTTCAGTGGAGGGTGTTGCGGGCTTTTGCTCATCCGGGCGGTCGATGGGAATAATTGTCTGCGTCTCACGCCAATCGGAGTAGAGTCCGCTGACCATGATATGAAAACACCAGTGGCGGCGCTCCTCTTCCGGTTCCACGAGCCCGAGCGACTTCATGTAGAACAGATAATGCTCCATCCAGTGAATCTGATCCTTGCTCATGCCGCGACGCTGCAGGTCGATTGTTAAACCCGCCAGGTGTGACGACGCGGTTTCCCCTTCATACGGGGCTGCATTCCGGTTATGCCGGCGCAACTTCCTTTGCACCTTGACGGTGCGCACCGCCGAGTTCACCTGAATCTGCTGGTGGAAGCGGTTGTAATAGGACTGGCTCAGGTCATTCACAAAGTCGAGAGTCCATGGACGACAGAAGCGTCGCGAAGGATCCAGCGATGGTTCAATGCGTAATGACTCGCTTGGAATGATCGCCACCAGGGAACCATCCGCCTTCAACGCCTCAAGTTCCGTGTCGTCCTGAATCCGCGGGAGGTTCAGCCGGTTAACCTCGGCATTCTGGAGCAGCAGGGACTCGTGAGAAGGCCGGAACAGTGGATTCCAGCGTAACCAGCGGAAATGATGGCGATGCGATTTCTGCAGAACAGCGTGATGTACGGCGAACGCCGGCTGCGACATTGCGCCGCAAATGAGCGCTGCAGCCATCACTGCTGCGAATTGATACTTGCTAATGTGTCTCACGAGTAGCGGCTATTCTAAAAGATGCTGTCAAGTGGTCCAACCAAACGACTCCGTTGGACGGTTACGATCGTACCCAAACAGCTTCGTTACCAGGCCCGCCGAGGCAAAGGCCGTACACATCTATCGGCAAGTGAAGGACCAATCACGACTAGCGCAAGGAATTGCACTATGTGCCAAGCCAGCAGCCACTTGGCGCGAATGAGATGACGTTTCGGTTTAGCTGGTTGGACTACAAATGACAAAAACTAGCGCCGCAAAAGGTCACCCAGTGCCTGTTTCATGACCTGACCGCCAACTTCGGATATTGACTTTGTCAAGGGAATATCCTTGGGGCAAACCTCTACACAATTCTGCGCATAACCGCATTCCTGAATGCCGCCATCTCCCATCAGGGCAGCCAGGCGGTCGCGCTTTAATTCCTTGCCTGTCGGATGCGTGTTAAAAAGCCGTACCTGCGAGATCGTGGCGGCGCCCACGAAGCCCGTGTCTTCGTTGAATTGCGGGCAGGCCTCCATGCAGCAGCAGCAGGAGATGCAGCGCGACAGCGGGTAGGCCTGTTCCTGTTCTTCCGGCGATATCTTCGGCCCGGAACCAAGATAGTACGTGCCATCGATCGGTACCCACGCTTTGACAGCCTTGAGGTTCTCGAAGATTACGCTGCGGTCAGTTGCGAGGTCACGAACAATGGGAAACTTAGAGAACGGTTCCAACCGGATCGGCTGTTCCAGTTGATCGATCAGAGCGGAGCAGGCCATCCGCGCTTTCCCATTGATCAGCATGGCGCACGACCCGCAGACCTCTTCCAGACAGTTCGAATCGTACGTGATGGGCGTGGTGGCTTTGCCGTCGCGGGTGACCGGGTCGGCGGCAATGTCCATCAGCGCCGAAATCACGTTCATGTTGGGACGGTAAGGGACAGAAAACTCCTCCCAGTGAGACTTCGCCGTAGGAGTTGCTTGACGCTTGATTTTTATGATGACGGTTTTATCAGCCATTTAAGTGTTCCAAAATGAAACAGCCAAAAACAAAAAACACCGGGAAGGGCACGAGTTCCACTCGTGCCGATTTAGGCTTGGCAAAGATCGCGGCTTTAGCCGCTGAGGTTCGCTCTGGAAGCCCGGACGACTGATCTCTCCTCCCGGAACTTACTTCGTAACGTTTTCCACCTGGCAACGCAGACGACTGTTCGTTGTCGATAATTACGTTCGCCTTTTCCTGCAAACTATCTATCGCTATCGCCGCGAAGGTCGATTTCGAATTCACGAGTTCGTTGTGATGCCCGAGCACGTTCATATTCTCCTGACACCGGCAACCGACGTAACCCTGGAACATGCCATTCAACTGATTAAGGGCGGATACTCGCACGCTCGCGGATCGATCCTTGGTCGGACCCGAGAGATCTGGCAACGCGGATTCACGGATCACCGGATTCGTGATCATCGGGATTTTCGAAATCATCAAAACTATATCCATCGGAATCCTGTCGAGCGAAGACTCGAGAACGATCCTCGGGAGTATCGCTATTGCTCCTCATTTCCCGGATTCAAGCTAGACCCGTGGCCCCCAGCGGCTAAAGCCGAAATTTCAAAGAGCGCTTAATTGGCACGAGTGGAACTCGTGCCCTTCCCGTTTTTCTACAAACCCGAACGCCTCGATCAGACACAGTGAAAGTGATGGACCGATGCCGCCCGTTCTCAATACTTCCTCGGTCGCGGCGGAATCAGCGACGCATCGACCGGCTCGAACTCAAATTTCGGTTCGTCCGCATCGGGCGCGAAATACGCCTTGGTCGTCTTCATCCAGTTCTTGTCGTCGCGCTCGGGGAAGTCCGGTTTATAGTGCGCCCCACGCGACTCGTCGCGCATACGTGCGCCCTGCGCGATCACGCGCGCCAACTGCAGCATGTTGTAAAGCTGCCGCGCAAAGACCACGGTCGTGTTCGCCCACAGCGTCTTGTCGCTCAGGTTGATCTTGCGGTAGCGCTCCAGGAACTCGACCAGTTTCGCATCGGTCTGCTGCAGGTTCTTGTTGTAGCGGATAACCGTGCAATCCTTGGTCATCAGTTCGCCCAGTTCGCGCCACAACTTCACAGGATTTTCATTGCCCTCGTTCTTCATCAGTAGGGCATTGCTTTCTTCCTGTTTCTTTTGCTCGGCAGCGAAGTGTCCATTGCCGTCCGACGACGTCTGCAGGCCGCGCGCATAGTTCACCGACGCCGGACCGGCGACGCCCCCACCGAAGATGCACGAGACCAGCGAGTTCGCGCCCAGTCGATTTGCGCCGTGATACTGGAATTCGCATTCGCCTGCCGCAAAAACGCCCGGGATGTTCGTCGCTTGGTTGTAATCCACCCATAGGCCACCCATGGTGTAGTGCATGCCAGGGAAAATCTTCATGGGTGTGTCGCGCGGATCATCGCCAACAAATTTCTCATAGATCTCGAGAATGCCCTCGAGCTTCTTATCGAGAATCTTGCGATCGATGTGCGTCAGGTCGAGATAGACCATCGGCTTGCCGTCGATCCCGAGGTTGTATTCGTAGACGACTTTAAAGATGGCGCGAGTTGCCACGTCGCGGGGCACGAGGTTTCCGTACTTCGGATACCACTCTTCGAGGAAGTACCAGCGCTCATTCTGCGGAATCGACTTCGGATCGCGGTTGTCACCCTGTTTCTTCGGAACCCAGACGCGGCCGCCTTCGCCACGCGCCGACTCTGACATCAGCCGCAGCTTGTCTTCGCCCGGAATCGATGTGGGGTGAACCTGGATGAACTCGCCATTGGCGTAATAGCAGCCCTGCTGGTAGAGAGCGGACTGCGCCGAACCGGTGCAGACCACCGAGTTCGTGGACTTTCCGAAGATCGCTCCAATGCCGCCGGTCGCGATGATGATCGCGTCGGCAGGGAAGGTGCGGACTTCCATGGTGCGGAGATCCATCGCGCAGATCCCGCGGCAAACTCGATTACCGTCGAGCACAGCCGACAAAAACTCCCAATGCTCGTATTTCTTTACCTTGCCTTCCGACTCGTAACGCCGCACTTGCTCATCGAGCGCGTACAGAAGCTGCTGCCCAGTGGTAGCACCGGCGAAGGCCGTACGGTTGTACAACGTGCCGCCAAATCGCCGGAAATCGAGCAGTCCTTCGGGAGTACGGTTGAAGGGCACGCCCATGCGGTCGAGCAAATCGATGATCCCGGGCGCCGCCTCGCACATGGCTTTGATCGGCGGTTGATTGCCCAGAAAGTCTCCGCCGTAGACCGTGTCGTCGAAATGCTTCCAGGTCGAATCGCCTTCGCCCTTTAAGTTCTTTGCGGCGTTGATGCCACCCTGCGCACATACCGAATGCGACCGCTTTACCGGTACGATGGAGAACAAGTCACACTGCCCACCCATCTCGGCAATCTTGATGACCGCTGAGAGCCCCGCCAGTCCGCCGCCTATGACAATGATTCTGGGAGCCGCCATGTTATTGCGCCCCCCTTCCATCGGTTATCACGTGATGCGAATAGGCTATGTTCCCGTTTGGTGGAGTCTCCTGGAAGCGCGTGCGGAAGGTGTAGAGACTAACGAGTCCTACCACGGTCAGAAGCGCGAAGAACGCGAGACATAAGCGCAGAAGCCGCTGTTGCGCTTTGTCGCCGGAGACGATGCCCCATTTTGCGCAGAAGAGCCAGATCCCATAGGCGAAGTGCCATGACGCGGCGACCAACCCGACTATGTAAAACGCCATCAGCCAGGGATTGTGTACTTCATTCGCGACCTTGCCGAACGAAGCCATCGGATTGTCATGCAGGTCTACGCCCGTAAAGCGCATCGTGTAGGTGTGCCACACGATGTAGAAGAATGCGATGCCGCCCGTCCAGCGCTGCATGGTGTACATCCAGTTGCCGCTCCATGGATATGCTGCCGTATTCGCTTCGCCGCGGTACCAGATATAGAAGCCGTAGAGCGCGTGGAACGCAATCGGAATCCAAATGCCGAACAACTCGAGGAAAAATACCAGAGGAAGGTTCGCCAGAAAGCTGACCTGGCGGGCGTAGGCGGAAGGTCCACTGATCGCGGTCGAATTCGAGATCAAAATGTGCTCGAACAGGAACGCTCCAACCGGAATAATTCCAGTCAGCGAGTGCAGGCGGCGAAGAACAAACGACGTTCCTTCACCAGCACGCAACGGAGCAACCCCACCATGCGCAACGTATTTATTAACCCCGGGAGCAGAAGAACTGGCTGACGCCACAGAAGCTCCTTATAAGTCCTGCAATGACAAAAGAACCTTTTATTATCGTGTGCCGGAAGAAATGAAGTCAAGAAACAGCTATTCCGGATCGCACGATTAGCGGGCCGAGGATCCTGCGGGCTCCGACCGCGCAACCCGTACACGCGATCCCTCGCTCCGCCTGAACTATAGTCCCGCTGGGGATTCAGTCATCAGATTTGAAGACTGTCACTATGATGTCAGTAGACTCTTCAGTTCGTCGAACGAGTCGAACACAAGATCAGCCCCTGCAGCACGTAAAGTCTTTCGATCAAACGTGGTTGTAATTCCGGCAGTCACGGGTCCCGCTGCCTTTGCCGCCTGCACCCCATTTACCGAGTCTTCGATGATCCAGCAATCTCCAGCTTCTACGCCCAACAGTTGCATCGCTACCAGAAAGACCTCCGGGTCTGGTTTTGGTCGCGTATGCCCACTGGCATCCACCACCACTCCGAAGTGATCGCCGATCTCGAGAATCTTGAATGTGGCCTCGCGATTCCTGCGAGTGGAGGACGTGGCCAGAGCCAGCTTGTACCGGTTCGCAGCCCAAGTAACAAAATCGACCGAGCCGGGAATCGGTCTTAGTTCATGTTTGATCTCTTCGTAGAATTGCCGCTTTCGCTGGGAGAACTGTTCGATTTTCTCCTCGGACCATCCCCGTGGCCTCAGGATTTCCGGCAGCATGGTCGCGTCCGGGCGGCCTTTGTAACTGTCATAGACAGCGTCGGAGAGCACGATACCAGCCTCGCCGAAGGCCCGTTCCTTGGCGCGTTTGTGCAAAGGCTCGGAGTCGATGAGAACTCCGTCCATGTCGAAGATAAGCGCTTTGGGAGGCTGAATTGGGAGCGTCACGCGATTTTAGATGTGGTCGTCAGAAAAGCGCTTCTCGCACCATGTCAGAAATTGTCGGAAGGCTGCTCCCCGATGGCTGTAATTCGCCTTTTCCTCCGCGGATAGCTCAGCAAATGTTTGTTGAATCTGCGGGAAGTAGAACAGCGGATCATATCCGAATCCGTTCGTTCCGCGCGGAGCGTTTAAGATGATGCCCTCTGCGGTTCCTCGAAATGTTGCCAGAGTCTTGCCGTCGCGTGCTGCAGCGAGCACGCATACAAAGCGCCCGGTGCGCCTGTCTTTAGGGACGTCTTTCAATCCGCGGATCACCTTGGCATTATTCAATTCATCATCGGTGTTGGCATCTGCCAAGTGGGGCTCATCCGCGGCATATCGGGCTGAGTGTACGCCCGGAGCACCGTTTAGAGCATCGATCTCCAGGCCGGAGTCGTCGGCCAGCACAATCTCTCCCGGAGCATATTCGCTGTATTCTTCAGCCTTCTTGCGAGCGTTCTCTTCGAACGTTTGTCCGTCTTCGACCACGAGGGGGAGAGAAGAAAATCTGGGAATACCCGCAATCTGAATCCCATGGGGAGCCGCCGCTCCGGCGAAGTCGCGGAGCTTGCCGGGATTCGAAGTTGCGATCAAGACTCTTCGCATGAGTGTGAGATCTTCTAGATCCTTTTTGGTTTTGAGCAAGCCTTAGGCTCTCGTGGGAATTCTTTTTGACCGGATTCTCCAGCCCAGAAGTCCGAGCAGAGTCAAAGAAGAAATCCATCCTCCGGCCGTGCGGTCCCAGGTCCGCGTAAACCGAATTTCGACTCGATTCATTCCTGCTTCGGCCGGCACCAGCATCTGTCCGGTCTTTACTAGCGAGGTGGTCTCCACGGCATGTCCATTCACCTCCGCCTTCCACGCCGGATAGGAGAAGAGCCGCAAGGCGAGTTGGTCCGGCGCCGAAAGCTTGGCGGTGAATGTCTTGATCTCAGCGTCCCACCGCAACACGCGAATGTCGGAGTGAGCGGGGCCCTCCACGGTTACCTTTCGTGCATCCTTATCGATCGCCGCCGGATCTGCTCCCAAGGGCGTGTACTCGTCCGTGCCTTCATATCCCGCGCCGATATACATATTGTCCTGCATCTCGCGCAGGTCGCCGGCTGTGTCCCACCAAGGTGCCTGCGACCGATGCCAGCCTACTGAGATGACAAGCAGAGACAGCACGCACACGGCTGCGCGCATTGGCCAACGCTGCATACCTGCTGTTACAAAGAGCGCAAAGATCATGCTGAGGCACAGAAGCCATCGCCATGGGAACTGCATGAACTCCATCTTCGGCAGGATCTTCCATAGCAGCGACGAGTAGCGAAACATCAACAGGCTGCAAGCAAACGCCCAGCCCGCTAGAGCGATCCACAGCCCTCGCCGTGTTTCTTGCCAAGCCTTGGCAGCAACCGCGCTAACGGCGACGATCACCATTTCCAGAAGAGCGATCCACGTGATGATCTTGTTGAAAGCATCATGATCGGGATCCGTGGTGTGAATGAAGAGAAAGTTATCTTCGGGCCGAGATCCCTGAGAAACAGCATTCGCAATTTCGACCCAACGTTGTTCGTAGATCGCGGGCAGAAGATAGAAGGCGGCGAGGCAAGCGCCAAGCAGAACCGCACCGCCACAAATCAGCAATAGCGATGGCGATTTCCGCTTCCACGCGAAGAACAGAACCAACAAAGCCATCGAATAATGAATCATCACCGCGGCGGGTGCATTCGTGAGCCATGAAGCTGCCAACAGAAAACTGAGTGGTACCATCGCGCGGCGTTCCCCATCGGCAAGTCTGAGTACCAGCAGCAAGAGCAGCGGGACGAGACAACTTGCCAGCAGTTCGGCAAAGGCGCTGCGCCAGTAGACAATCACGAGATGGTACGGATTTACCGCGTAGAGAACGGCCGCGAACATGGCGTCGCGCGTGCCGAACCAGCGGCGCGCCAACAGGAACATCGACGTCCCCGCCAGCACCAGCACAATCCAGATGTAGATCGGGGACGCCATCGTCCACGGAAAAATGCCGCCGATTACCGCCCCCAGCGTCCACGACGCCGGCGGATAGAAAACAAATCTCGGCTCCCCATAGGCAAAGTGCGCGAGGGCAGCCCACTGCGGGTAGAAAATGCCGTGCTTCCATTGCGAGAGCACTTCCAGCCACGAATACAAGTGAAACTCGACGTCATGCCCTGATGGCGTTCCCAGGAAGAAAAAGGGGGTTTCCACCGCAAATGCCGCCGCTCCGATCGCCATGAGCGGCGTCCAGAGCAGCCGCGGACCGTTTTGAGGCAAACGCCGCGAGTTTACAGTCGCGCCAGATTGTTCCAGAGCTTCCTCTTGCCAGCGAAATTCAGCACCAGCTCAGAAATCAGACGCTTCCAATTTAACCCAGATTTAATGTTGCTGAAATCATTCCGCAATGTGGTCGCGCTAACGTACTCGCATAGGGGTGGAACAGACCGCGAGGAATTGAGGAATCCGCACCAGAGACGGGGTTCGGGTTCTTCAATTCTTCAGACATGCCACCGCAAAAGCCTCTCGCTCCCACACGCGCTCTCACACTGTGCTGCCACTGATTTCCTGCCCAGACTATCTTCGCTGATGACCTGCCACGGGAGGCTTTTTTCCACGGAATGTGGGGGCCAGCCGAGCACAAGAAGGTTCGAGAGCCAAACCTGAAAGCAGAGAGCTAGATGCTGAAGGCTAGACTGAAGCAGTTGCTTCCGGATTGCGCTGATGTTGCAGTTCGGCGAGGAATTCTTCCTGCTGCAGCGATGCCCCTCGGCGCAGCAATTCGAGGAGCGGATCTTCCCATTCTTCTTCCGGTTCAGGCTTCCTCTCTCCGGATTCGAATTGGGTGAGGTCAGCGACCAACGCTTTTGGAGAGATGCTCAGATCCGGCATAGTTCCCGGGCAACTGCGCAGGAAGTTAATAACGTTCTCTACCTGGGCACGTTGCTCCGCGGTGCGGGAAGGGAACTCAACACCCATTCCGTGACCGGGATGGGCTACCCGCACCATGCCGTCCGTATGGACTTCGAGTTCCGTCGTCTTCAAGCAAAAATCTATGAGCGCACCTTCAGGAAATGGCGCGTCCGTCTGGACGTAGCATCCGCCCAAGCTCAAATCAGTCAGCTTGCAGTGCGGCACAGATTCATCGGGAATCGTGCCGACGGCCACGGCTGCCGCTTTCAGCCATTCCCGTAACTCCGCCACCTTGTTTTCTGGCAGATCGAGAAAATGAACGCCAGTCTGTCCGTTTGGATTCGCCCAGGCCACTTGTCCATGTCCTTCAACTTCGACCACTCCGTCGGGCAGTTTAAAGCGGAAGGCGAGCAAAGCTCCGGCAACCTGAGGCTCGGCCGTGAGAACGTCCATGCCAGTCTCAGACAGGTCCAGCAAAATGCCATCCATCTTGCGGGTATCCGGAAGCGTAATTTCGACCGGAGCCTGCACCGGAACGCGAAATGCCTTGCGCCGCTCCCGGCTCAACAAAGCAGCGGCCGCGCGTAATCCGGCTCTTGCAGCCTCTTCGGAGATCGGCTTGTAGAGGACAAAGTGTGCTCCGCCGGTGAGAATCTGGCGGACTTTCGTAGTGTCGGCGACCAGGGCGATGCTCAATGGCGCCGAACCCAGTGTTTTCGCCTGACGCAGAACCTCTTCGGCTGCTTTTGGATCGTCGAAGTCCACCACCAGAGCGTCAAACTTCTGGTGCTGAATGCGCTCCATGGTAGTTTCAGGATCGCTGGATCGGTCCGCAGCAATGCCGAAGCCGGACAGAACTCTGCCCAGCACGTCAGCCGCGGAATCATCGCTCGAGACCAGTAGCGCTTGAAGGTTCATATTCGATCGTTCCTGTCGTCAGGCGGACAGGGTTTACGGCCAGCGCGGAGCGGAAGGACGTGACGCCTTGGAACTCGCCCCACTTGAGCCCGCGGATGCCTTCGCGGCCATTGCATCGGTTGCCGCCACAGCCTCATCGACATCAGCCAAAACGACGTTATCTTCCTCGTCACTCTCGGCCAGCAGTGGCGCCACTTCGCGCAGCTTCTCGGCAGCCTGTTGGAGCATCTCGATTTGCTTGCCTAGTTGGGCGTATTTCGCCTGCTTTTGCCGCAGGACCTCATGGATATCTTTCATACAACCCCCTGTTGGCAATTTAAGAAGGGTAGGCGCGGTGGGTCAACGGTAATCCCCGACTGCAGATTACTGGGGTAACGGCTGTCAGGCGCAAAGATTATTCAGGGACAGCGACCAATATGCAGGAAGGAAAACGCGCCTAACCATCGTGAGGCTGATGATTGGATGGGACTCATCGCTAACTTAAGCCTCGTTCCGCCACCTGGTCCGACACCAGATCGCCACCCACCAGCCCCAAACGGTGCCAAGAGAGTCTCTTAACTCGTGAGCGAGGGCAACTGGCTTGCCGAGCCGATAAGGAAGATAGCCCCGACAATGATGCTATAGGCCGAGGTCGCGAGCGTGAGAGCTTTCAGCGCGCTCGGACGGGCCAGTGTTGCTGAATACAATCCCGCCGCCGACGCGCACATGAGCGTATTCATAGCAATCAAGCCAACGATAAAAGCCAGCAACCCGAGGAGTCCCGCACCAGTTCCCCCAAGATTTGCCGCCATAAGAAACAGTAAGATCTGCGTCGGGGTTTCCGCTCCCAGTCCATGAATGACCCCAACCAGGAACGTCGACGTGGTCCCGTACCCATCTTTGAAGACCTGGGGAGCCTCGACTCGCGTGCCGCCAAACAAACGCGTCAGCCGCCAGTACACCCAAAGCGCGCCATTGACCAGCAACGTGATTCGGGTCTTCGGCACGTGAGAATGGCTCGAAGGACGAAAGAAAGTGCCGAGCACATAAAAGCCCAACACAAGCAGCGTGATCCCCACCAGGCGCTCAGCCCATCGATCGCTTGCCGGAGGCAACGCGATGCGGAAAGCCACAGCGGCGGATCCCAGCAAAGCTACAGTGGTTGCATGTCCGGCAACGTAGAGAAGCCCGTAGCGCATGGCATCACGAGGACGGGACTGCACGCTGCTGATGTCAGAGATCGCTGCAATGTGGTCGTAGTCGAGCCCGTGCCGGAAGCCGAGGACACCCGCCGACACTAGAGCCAGACGAAGACTGACAGGATCAACCATAGACTGCAGGCCTGTGCTAGGGGGATGCCGAGACCTACGTTCAGATCGTCCCCCGTGGAGAACTTGTAGGCTAGCACACTTGATGGCTTAAACCGTCTTTATCCAGGATCCTTCTTGGAAGGCTGAGTTGGTGCCTGACGCCCAATCACTTCCCGCAACCTGCGCGACAAGATCGATGCGAGTGACCGGTAGAAGCGGGAACCAAGGTGCGGAAACAATTCGAACAAAGACTGCAGGGTGGGACGGTCAAGATAGTAGGCTTCGATGGCGTCGCGGGCAACAACGTCAGCCGTAGCGGGAAGCTCGTCAAGAAATGAAATCTCTCCGCAGACTTCACCCGGTCCTATTTCGGTCGGGCGTGTTGGCCCAGGAATTTCTACCGAGGCAGTGCCATTCAGCAGCACGAAGACTCCGTGGGTCCGACGTCCCTGCTGTACTAAAGAGTCGCCGCGCTTAAATTGCCGCCGCGTTCCCTTGTCCAAAATGAGTGCCCAATCATTGGCCGTGAGATAAACCAGTCCGTTCTTGGCGGACGCGAGGACTGACAAATCTTGCGTTTGGCTTGGCTTCGGCATGGCGCGCTTGCCCGATAACCGGAAGAAATCGTAACGGTTCGAAACAACAGGGCTGCGGCAAGATTAGCAGAACTCTCGCGGAAGCGAAATCCCTACCCACGCATTTATAAGAAGAGACTCAGAAGAATCAATGTTCGCCTACTCTTCGGCCAAAGGAGCGCAGTTTGAAAACTCAATCACTGTGCTGAAAGGAATAGCGCGCCTGAGCGGCGCCCGAGCTTTTGAGACACTAGATGCAAGGGCTGCATGGCGCTCACCTGGCCATCGATGTTGAGGCCTTCTCGCTCATTCAGAAAGGACTCGACATCAATCTCAACCTTCGGGCTTAAGCAGACGATTTCGTCACCAGACCGTGATCGAGACTCCCATCCCACGAACGTGAGTGTTGTGAAGACCAGAATGAAAAAACGGGCACGGCCATAAACCGTGCCCGCGTGGGGATCGCATACGACCGTGAGAGTCTAGTTGTAACTACGTGAGAGTCTAGTTGTAACTAAAGGTCAACTGGTCGAGATAAACGGAATATGGCGACTGTTTCGAGTTGCCATCTTCCTGGTAGTTGACGGTGACGCCGTACCAGCCGGGTGTGGATGCGGGACTGTAGTACTGGTTGAGGGTGTGGGTTTGTCCGTTGAGCGTGATCGACTTGTAAAGCAGCTGGTTGTCGGAAGTCCTTTGTACCACAAGGGTGAGGTGATTCCATGAATTACTGTTGGGGTAGCAGGAAATCCCAGTTGGGACCCAGTGAGCATGCACATTGTCCCAGACATCCCATTCATTGCCGCCAGCTACGCGGCATTCATGTCCCCAAATGTAACCCATATTGTTGAAGAACTGGTTGATGTCAAATTCCACAGCCTGGGACAAATTGATGTCGCCAGCCCAGAAATAGACGTCATAGGTGAAGTTGTGGAGCGTTGGTACGATCGTGTGGTTGTTGTCGGGCATGCCTTGCGAAGAGAAAGGTCCAATCAGGTGGTTGTTCCAGAAACCGTCTCCGTATCCTTGACTGCCACCGAGAGAATACTGGGTCGCTTCGCCGCTAAGTGAAGGCGATTTAATGTTCTGCGCCATGGAGAAAGTGATGTTCTCGCATGGAGAAGGAGAGCAATTGATGAAATTGGGACCGCGTTGGCCGGCTTCGCCCCAGCCACCGGCATGCTGGATCTGAGAAAATGTCCCGCCACCGCCGCCGCTATTGACGGTGAACTTCACTGAGGCGGTCGCGGCTCCTCCGCAACCGTCCCATTCCTCGACGACGGCGTTGTACGTTCCAGGGTTCAAAGACAGATTGGTATTCAGGCTTGCTCCTTGCACCGTATAGACGAGCTGGTAAGGCGCTGTGTAGATGCCCATCGACGAAACTCCCTTTGGGCAGGTGGTGGTCGCCGTGGCTCTGAAGTTGACCGGGGAGCCAACTGTGCTGTTGTTGGTGGGGGAGGTGATCGAAACGCCGGAAGAACCGCCAGGCTGAACCGTGATCGTGACCCCAGCGGTACTTGAGCCGCCGCAGTTATCCCATTCGGTGATGACGATGTGATAGGTTGCCGGATTCAAAGTGAGGCTCGTATTAATCTGGTCGCCGTTGACCACGTATGCCAATACTCCAGGCGCAGTGTAAATGCCCATGGAGCCGACACCTCTCGAGCAATTCGTTGATCCGGATGCGCTGAATTGGACCGGGCCGGTGTAGGTTCCGCCATTCGTGGGAGAACCAATGTTTACCGTCGCGAACGCGGAGCTTGCGAAAAGAACTGACAGACACACCAATCCCAATAGAAACTTCGTCATGAATACGCCCCTCCGTTTAATTTATTGGGCTTGCCGACAGCAGAACTGCAAGCACCCTCACGAAGCGAGCGGGCAGGTAGGGGCGCAGCCGAAGTGACGTATTTTTCTGTCGTTTACTGTGACAACGATGGCAGAAACTCCCGGCCAGGGCCATCGCGACTTCAAGCGAAAAATACCAGAAACCCCGTATACCGCCAAACAAAAAAGTGTATTTTGCAAAATCGAAGGTACCCATCCCGTCGCAGCTTAGAAATGGACTCCATTTTCAACCGCCTGTCCACTGCGTCGCTCCACGCGATGTGCCGTCTCTTGTCGGTGAGGTCGCTCCAAATTGGGAAGAAACAAACGAAGCAACAAACTAAATTCCCGAACGGGCGCGTTCCTTGGCATCGGCGAAGCCGGAATGGAAAGTGTCTGGTACGAGTGGTCCGAAAACACCAGATTCCGCAGTCCCTATAAAGTAGCGAACTGAAGGGAGATGGTGCGCCCTGAGAGATTCGAACTCCCGACCTTCTGGTTCGTAGCCAGACGCTCTATCCAGCTGAGCTAAGGGCGCAGATCTGACAGGAAGGATGAAACCGTGTTTGATTATAGCAAGAGTCTTGCGTTGCGGAATGCAGTTCAGCAGGTGAGGTCGCCACTGTTATTTTGATTTACTGGAATCGAGGTTGTCGATTTTTTTCCTTTTCTGTTCGAAGGCTAAAACATAATCTCGGCAGTCGAATGTACAAGCTGCGGTGAGCCGTGTAACTCGGAGCTACAGCTTTTCCCGTATATATACGTCCGCGATTTTTCAACAAGCCTTGTGGCCCGATTGTTGCCTCCTGAAGGCGACGTAATTCTTTCACGCGGGAAGAGAAATTCCTACAGGCTGTAGGTTTTTCATGTGTGTGTTTTCAGAGGTTTACGAACGGCATGGGGCTTGCTTTATACAAAGCCAGACGAAGTGGCGCGCAACGGGGTGCTTCAGAGAATAACTTCGGCCAGAGGTTTTCTGTGAGCACCCCTTGCTTTACTCGCGCCGTGGGCAGCCCTCCCCCGCCCTCGTTACTTCGGTCTGACCAACCAGCAAAGCGGAAGTCCTTTAGGCGAGCGCGACTGGTTCCTTGATATTGACTCCGGCGTTGCGCAAAAGCCTGGCAACTGCATCCTGTTTCATCCGAGAGGCGTCGAACTCCACTCGAACCGTTCGTTGCTTCTGATTAAACCGTACCGAGCGGATTCCATATACTTCGCGCATACTGTCGATTGCCCGCAACTCGTTCTCTCCCGGCAGCGAGGCGTAATTGAAAACCACGTCGAGATAGGTCATTCGATCAAGCTCTTTTCTGTGATGATTTTAGATCCCGGACCGAAGCGCCGGTATGTCCAATATACCTGAGGGAGTTCCTGTCGCCTCAGCTGCTCAAGAGATTGGCAGCCGCGTGATCCGTCTCTCTTGGTTGTTGTCCCGGGGGTTGTTGTGCTGGGATTATTGTTGGCGATCGAAAAGTCAGTATCTAGCCATTGCGAGGGCAAATTTTCTGCGGGTCAATCCCCATCTGCTTCATTTTTGATTGAAGGGTGGTCCGTTTTAATCCCAGCCGCGCCGCAGCCCCTTCCGGGCCACCGATGCGCCCCTTCGATCTCCGCAGTGCTTCCACGATGTGTTCGCGCTGAACACTCGCGAGGGTTTCGGTTGCTGGTGCTGTCCGTAGCTCCTCCTCGTGGGCGAGGTGCTCCTGTAACATTCCGAGTGGCGCAGCCAGGACAGAACCGCTCGTCAAAATCACTGATCGCTCGACGAAATTTTCCAGCTCTCGTATGTTTCCAGGCCAATTCCACTCAAGCAAGGTATCCATCGTGCTCTTTGGGATGCTGGTGATTGTCTTACCCATCCGGATCGCATATTTCTGGACGAAATGCTCAACCAGTGCCGAAATGTCATCAAGGCGCTCGCGCAGAGGAGGGAGCGAAATGGGGAAGACCGAAATCCGGTAATACAGGTCGCTGCGGAAATGATTGTTCCGCACTTCGCTGAGCAGATCGCGATTGGTGGCTGCGATCAGCCGGAAGTCCATCTTGAGCGTTCGGGTTCCTCCCAGTCTCTCGAACTCCTGTTCCTGAAGAACTCGAAGCAGTTTCGGTTGCAAGGAAGGTAGGATTTCGCCAATCTCATCGAGGAAGAGTGTTCCTCCATCAGCCAGTTCGACTCGCCCGATCTTTTTTGTGTCAGCCCCGGTGAACGCGCCGCGCTCTGCTCCAAAAAGCTCGCTCTCCAAAAGTCCCGATGGAATCGCCGCGCAGTTCACCTTAATGAAAGACTTGCCGGCCCGTTTGCTATTCTCGTGAATCGCTCGAGCGATCACTTCCTTGCCCGTGCCCGTCTCGCCCAATAGCAGTACATTCGAATCGGTCGGCGCGACCGCGGCCACTTCTTCCATCACATGCTGCAGACCACTCGTGGAACCAATGATTTCCCTTGCGCCAAGCTGACTGTCGATTTCCTGTTCGAGGTAGAGCTTTTCCTCGGTAAGTCGATCTTTTGCTTTTTGCAGTTCCGCTTCAATCAGTTTGCGTTCCGTAGTGTCGTAATGGCAGCCGATCGAGCGCACAGGCTTTCCAACATCATCTTTCAAGACCCGCCATTTGCTTGTGATCCATCGCAGCGTGCCGTCGGGCCAGAGTGTGCGCCACTCTCCGGTGCCCTCACCAGATTTGCGCGACTCCGCCAGTAGATCGGAAACGTACGCGCGGTCGTCTGGGTGGATTAGTAGCAGGTATTCCTCATCGTTTCGCGGAAATTGGCCCGGCCGCAGACCGTAGATGCCCGCCATTGTTGAAGACCACGTGACCTCGCCAGTCAGCATGTTCCGATCGAAGGAGCCAATTTGGGCGACTTCCTGGGCTAGTCGCAGCCTTTCTTCACTCCCGCGTAGCGCCTCTTCCGCCCGGACACGTTCCGTGATGTCGATTTTTGCACCGACAGCTCCCCAGACCCTTCCGCTCTCGTCAAGCAAGGGTGCGGCATTGCCGATTTCGAATCGTTTGCTTCCATCCTCGCGAATGAGCGTGGTCGCAACGTTGTAAACCGGCAATCCGGTCGCAGCGGCCAGTTCCATAGGTAGCTGCCCTTTTGCGAGCGGAGTTCCGTCCCATAGGAACTGATGGTGTAGTTCTCGTGACGTAGGAACTTTGCTTCCTTCTCTTGTGGCCTCGATGCCAAGATGCTCCCAAGCCGCCCGATTTCTGGTGACCTGTTCACACTGAGGGTCCCGGGATATAAGTACAGGAATCGGAATTGTATCGAGGATGGTTTCCAGTTCCTTGGCGCGCGCCCGTTCTTTCGCTTCACTTTCGCGAATCAGTTCCTCGGCTTGTTTGCGCTCGTTTATGTTTTCGATGAAGCCCTCGTAGTAGAGTGTTTTGCCTTGGCCGTCGCGAACCGCCCGGCAATTCGCCGACACCCAGGCCATGTCCCCGCCCTTGCGCAAAAACTGGCATTCAAATCCACGCACGACCGCTTTCTCTTCGAGCAATTTGTTGAATTCCTGGCGCGCTGCCGGATTCGCCCACAACTGCGTGGTTGTGTTGGTCACGGCAGTAACGAACTCCCGTGCTGACTCGTAGCCGAGAATCCTGGCGAGCGCAGGATTCGCAGTTAGGCTGCTCCCTTCGGGCGTACTCCGGTAAATTCCCTCCAACGCCTGCTCAAAGATGGTGCGGTAATCTTCTTCCTTTTGCCGAAGCGCCTCCTCTGCAAGCTTGCGATCCGTGATGTCGTTGAAGGTGCCAATCCATTCGCGGATGGCCCCATCTTCTTGGTGCAGGGAGACCCCGTTGACCGCGATCCAGTGATACTGGCCATCGCGGCAACGCAGCCGGTATTGCCGTTTGAAAGTCCCGCCCTTATGAGTAAACTCGAGCCATGACGTCGCGATGGCATCGCGATCTTCGGGGTGGATACACTCCGTCCAATGATCGCGAGCCTGGTCCATCGTTTGGCCGGTTAACTCGCGCCATTGCGGTACATCCATGCTCTGTTCCTTTTTCTGGCCATTCCAGACAATGTCCGAAGTAGCTTGGACCAGACACCGATACCGCTCTTCGCTGAGTCGCAACTCTTCTTCGGCGCGGACACGCGCACTAATGTCTTCGCAGAAGATGACGATCCCGCCGATCGACCCCTTGGCTTGGTACCATGGCCGAATCGCCCAGCGCAGCCATTGAACGGACCCGTCCATGCGCTCGAAACGGTCCTGCTCTGCCTGGAGGCCTTCACCGGCAAGTCCACGGCGGTGGAGTTCCTTCCAGCGGTCGGGAATTTCAGGGAATATTTCGTAATGAGAGAGGCCGCATAGTGCCCGGTCGCCCAGTCCAAAGTCTCTTCGCCAGCCATTGCTGGCGTGGACGTAGCGCATCTGCTGATCGAAGATTGCTAGTGCGGCGGGTGCATCTTCAATGAATAAACCGAGATGACCTTCCACCAATGACATCGATTGCTCCACAAAATGAAAATCATTCCACCAGGGTTGCGCCTTCGGATGCCGTCTGGCGATGGCGTTGCGGCTGAAGAGGCAGGATTAGATTACGGTAAACAGTTTTAGCCGCTGTGATCTTGGTCACATCGCTATAGTGGCTATTTCGCGAGATGATGACGAAGTTGGCAGCTTTTCAACTCCTTACGACTCTGCGGCGCCGCATTGACGCGACTTTTGGTTCGGGATTACATCTAAGCACGCAATCTGGAAAACCTTACTGATGGAAGAACCTCTAAAGCGCTCTTCGAGTTCAGCGTCAACTGTCTCTCGTGATCCTGTCTGCGGGATGAGTGTAAATACCACGACAGCGAAACACGTACACCAGTATGCCGGCGAGAGTTATTACTTTTGCTGCGGCCATTGCGTAGAGAAATTCAAGTCCAATCCGCAGGAGTATTTGAACAAACCGGCACCCGGCGGCCTGGTTATGCTCGGCATGGCCTCGGCTGGGATTCCTGCTCCGAATTTTGCGCTTGCGCGCGATCCGGTCTGCGGTATGAACGTCAATCCAGCGACCGCTAAATTCGTGTCTGAGCGAGAAGGGGAGAAGTATTACTTCTGCGGCCGGAGCTGTATGGACACGTTTGAGGCCGATCCGTCGAGGTACTTCAAGAAACTAACGAGCCTCGCGATACTCGAGGGTTCGGAGCCAAAGAGAACTGTTAGGCCAGCTGAGGTCCGAAGCCGGAAGCCCGAAGCAGTGACCCCGGTTTATTACGTCTGTCCCATGTGCCCCGAGGTTCGCGAGACGAAGCCCGTGCCATGCCCTTCGTGCGGGATGGCTCTGGAGCCGGAGAATCTGCTCCCCGCGACCCACACTGAATACACCTGCCCGATGCATCCGGAAATTGTGCGCTCCGAGCCCGGATCGTGCCCGATCTGCGGCATGGCGCTCGAGCCCCGCACTGTGACCGTAACGCAGGAGAGCAATCCCGAACTCCGCAACATGACGCTGCGGTTCTGGATCGGCGTCATCCTGACCTCGCCCCTCCTCGCTATCGCGATGGGAAGCATGATCTGGCCGCAGGAGTTTATGCCGATTCTCCACGGATCGCGACTTCCTTGGTTCGAGCTGGTCCTCGCCAGCCCGGTTGTCCTCTGGTGCGGCCTGCCATTTTTCCAGCGTTTCTGGACTTCGCTAGTCAACCGCAGCCCCAATATGTTCACGCTGATTGGCTTGGGCACCGGGGTCGCCTATGTCTATAGCGTGGTCGCAACTATCGCTCCCGGAGTCTTCCCTGAATCTCTGCGACGCATGGGCGGATATCCCGATGTTTACTTCGAGGCCTCCGCCGCCATCACCACCTTGGTCCTGCTTGGCCAGGTCATGGAATTGCGCGCGCGCAGCCGCACCAGCGCCGCCATTCGCGCTTTGCTCGACCTGAGTCCGAAGACCGCGCGCTTGGTCACGCAAAGTCCCGCTGGCGGGGTTGTAGAAAAAGACATTCCGCTCGAACACGTAAAGCCCGGAGACAGACTCCGCGTGCGTCCGGGAGAAAAAGTTCCGGTTGATGGCGTCGTCCTCGAGGGTCGCAGTTCCGTCGACGAGTCGATGATCACCGGAGAATCCATCCCGGTCGAAAAAAATCCCGAGAGCAGAGTCATCGGCGCCACAATCAATGCGGCAGGATCTTTCATCATGCGAGCCGAGCGCGTTGGTTCCGAAACTCTCCTAGCGCGCATCGTCCAACTCGTAGGACAAGCACAGCGCAGCCGCGCTCCCATCCAGCGCCTCGCCGACCGCGTCGCCGCCTGGTTCGTGCCCACCGTCGTTGCCGTTGCGGTGATCACGTTCATCGCATGGTTCTTCTTCGGTCCGGAGCCGCGTCTCGCGAATGCTCTGGTCAATGCGGTCGCTGTGCTGATTATTGCGTGCCCATGTGCTCTGGGTCTCGCCACACCCATGGCCATCATGGTCGGCACAGGACGCGGTGCTCACGCTGGCGTGTTGATCAAGAACGCCGAGGCTCTCGAGACTCTTGAGAAGGTGGACACGCTCGTTGTCGACAAGACCGGAACGCTGACTGAGGGGAAGCCGCGGGTCGTAAGTATGTCCACGGAGATCGCGCACAGTCCAGAGCTTCTCCGCATGGCCGCAAGTCTCGAGCAAGCCAGTGAGCATCCTCTGGCGCAGGCCATCATCGAAGAAGCGCTCAAGCAGAATTTGAAGCTGTCACAGCCTGCGGCCTTCCAATCCATTGGAGGAAGAGGAATTGTTGGCATTGTTGATTCGCAGAACGTCGCGGTCGGTAATCCGCAATTGATGGTAGAAGTCGGCGCCTTGCAAGAGCCTGAGATCGGATCCTTGCAACCGCCGGGTGGCGCAACCTTGTGCGTGGCAATCAATGGCAAATACGTTGGCAACTTCGGAGTCGCAGATCAGCCGAAACAATCCACTCCCGACGCCCTGCGTGACCTTAGACAAGCAGGCGTTCAAATCGTGATGCTGACGGGCGACAACAAGGTCGTCGCGCAATCCATCGCCAAGAAACTCGGTATCACCGAGTTCGAAGCCGAAGTCCTCCCCGAACGCAAATCCAAAGTCGTCAAAAAACTGCAAGAGCAGGGAAGGGTCGTGGCCATGGCCGGAGACGGCATCAACGACGCCCCTGCACTCGCGCAAGGCAACGTCGGCATTGCCATGGGCACCGGTACCGACATCGCTATGGAGAGCGGCGGCATCACGCTCGTCAAAGGAGATCTCACCGGAATCCTCCGCGCCCGCCGCCTCAGTCAGGCCACCATGCGCAACATCCGCCAGAACCTCTTCTTCGCTTTCATCTATAACGCTATCGGAGTACCCATCGCAGCCGGCATTTTATACCCGTTTTTCGGTATCCTTCTCAGCCCGATCCTCGCCGCCGCCGCTATGAGCTTCAGTTCCGTCTCTGTCATCACCAACGCGCTCCGCCTCCGGCACGCCAAGCTGTAGAGACGTCGAGCGCGACTTAGAATGGTAAGGTGCCTCACTCCGCAAACCAAGCGAGGGTGCGGGGCGACGACACATTCGAACCATTAGGAGGGCCCTATGACGCAACCACCTCCCGCAGCTGTCTCTGACGCCTCTGCCTGCTGGCCGGCAATTCATCTCGCGGATTGGAAAGACACCTACGCCACTCTCCACATGTGGACGCAGATCGTGGGAAAGATCCGCCTCGAACTGACGCCACTGGTGAACCACTGGTGGAACGTGCCGCTCTATGTGACTTCGCGCGGACTCAACACCTCGATGATGCCTTACGGCGACCGCCACTTCGATATGGAATTCGACTTCATCGATCACAAGCTCGTAATCCGCACCTCGGATCCGAAGACCGCGTCGGTCGCGCTCGAGCCCCGTTCGACCGCCGATTTCTATAAGGAAGTAATGTCCGCTCTGCGCTCGCTGGGCATCGAGGTGCACATCTGGAAGGAGCCAGTCGAAGTCGCGAATCCCATCCCCTTCGACCAGGATAAGATTCACGCCGCCTATGACGCCGCACACGCGGAGCGCCTGTGGCGAATCCTGCTGTCGATCGATGCCGTGTTCAAGGTCTTTCGTTCGCGCTTCGTCGGAAAGTCCAGCCCGGTGCATTTTTTCTGGGGAAGCTTCGATCTGGCGGTCACGCGTTTTTCAGGACGCCGTGCTCCCGAGCGCAACGATCCCGATCCCGTCCTGCGCAAGATCATGCAGGAGGCGTATTCGCACGAAGTCATCAGTGCCGGATGGTGGCCCGGTAGCGGCGACATCAAAGAGGCCGCCTTCTACTGCTATGCAGCTCCTACGCCCGCCCGCTTCGCCGAGCAACTAGTGCGCCCCCGCGAGGCCTTCTATCACCCCGGACTCGGCGAGTTCGTCTTGATGTACGACGACGTGCGGCTTGCGAAATCACCTACGGCGGCTCTTCTGGATTTTCTGGAGAGCGCCTACGAAGCCGGAGCGACCACCGGCAATTGGGACCGCGCTGCGCTCGAAGTCAGATAGGGGAAGAGAACCGCCTCTCGTGATCCAGATCACACTACGGGCGTCCACCCCAACATTCTGTCAAGACGATCAATTGGCGAAAGCCGCCGCAAACGAAACAAACGGCAGGGGAAATAAATCCGGAAATCGTGCCGGGACACCCCATCCAAAATGCTATTCTGGATTTAGAGAGGTAAATCAAAGGCGCAGCCAGGCGTCTACGACGAATTCAAGGAAGCCCGCACCTCCTGCGACCAAAATAATGACGACGCCCATGTGGGGACAGCCGCCCTCGGCTGTCCGGCGGCTCAGTCTTACCTGGCCGCACCAGCGGCATCCGCCGTCAAGCCTGCTGCTCTGGAGCCATGCGAAGCCCTCGCTTTTACCAGCGGTGAGAGGGATCTCGCGTGCAGAGCCACAGAACTCATCTGGAGAAGGAGGCGCCGCCGCTATCGCGTGGCTTCCCAAGAAAGCAGGGCAAGGGATACCAGCCCGGTCAACCCCATCCTGAGGGAGACGCATGCTGCAGGAGATGCGGCGCAGGCGAGACGTTGGAGTCCGTGGCTCCCACCCGCAAAAACGAGACAAGGGTGGGCCAACCGGCCTGAAGTGACTTACGCCGCGGCGAGAGCCTGGGGCATTGCGCCGATCTGCTGGAGCATTCCGAGTTGATCCCAGTGGTCCCAGCCTTCGACGATCTTTCCGTCGACAATTCGGGCGATCGTGATCCCCCCAGTGCGTACGGTCCGGCCGCTTGCGGGAAGTCCCGGCGCATCGCCGGTGTGAGTCATGACGCCCGACCATCGCAGGACAACTTTGTCGCCGGCTGCGAAGACGTCTTCGACATTGACCTGAATATCCGGGAACGCGCCGCGAATTTCGTTCACGAACTTCGCGAATTCTTCCGGCCCACGTATTTCCATGTCTCCGCCTCGTTGTCCCTTGGCGACTCCGTCCGGAGAAAGCAATTCGTAAACCGTCGGGATTCGGCCCTCATTCCAAACTTCCTGAAACCAGCGTCGCATCAGTTGGATGTTTTCGTCTGCGGACATAGGTGGGCACTCCTGTCGAACGAATTTGCGGGCACAACACGTTAGCTCTCCGCCTTGGAGCGGGCAAGTTAAATTTCGGTTTAGCCCGGGGCGACTAAAGTTCGGCTCCGTGGTTCTCACCCTGTCGCAAAGAACGCATTGGTACCCGGCGTCTAGTATTTGCAGTTGACGCCTAGGTACGTGAATTCCGCTCAAGGTTAGGCTTG
>Ga0209168_10000667_pt1 | contig 31058 bp, 19 predicted proteins | sample Coa_R1_FD_187156 | JGI IMG/M metagenome (GOLD analysis project Ga0209168, IMG submission 187156) | Surface soil microbial communities from Centralia Pennsylvania, which are recovering from an underground coalmine fire - Coalmine... | ecosystem: Environmental > Terrestrial > Soil > Unclassified ...
ACGCCGACGATGCGGACGCCGAGGCGGAGATCGATGCCATGCTTCTGGTACCAATCGAGGCCGTTGAGGACGATATCGTCGCTCGCTTTTTCTCCCGCCAGAACCGACGAGAGCAGAATGCGGTTGTAGTTAACGTGTGTCTCGTCGCCAAAGATCGTGATGTCAAATCTTGGCGAGTGGCGCAGAATCTGCTCCACGCAGGCGACGCCCGCCATTCCGTTTCCTACGACTACCAGCTTTTTCACGAGTTAGCCTCCAGTGAAAGTGCCTTCTTTCGGCGTATGGCTGTCCCGGGCTTTTCTTTTGGTGAAGCGCTCAATTGAACCGATACGGCGCACTGCTTGTAGTTCGGCTCACGCGAAATCGGGTCGAACGCGCTCTGCGTAACTTGGTTCGCATTCGTTTCTGCGAAGTGAAATGGCATGAACACCTGGCCAGGTGCAACAATCTCCGTGACTCGCAACTCAACGTTCCGAACCCGGCCACGACGTGAGATAACATCCACCCAGTCGTGAGGTTTCAATCGCAAGGCCTGGGCGTCACGCGTATTCATTTCCAACCAGGCATTTGGCGCCATTCTCTCGAGGATAGGTACCTGAGCGGTCTTCGTGCGGGTGTGCCAGTGCTCTACCGTTCGACCGGTATTGAGCACGAACGGAAACTGTTGATTTGGCTGTTCAGGAAATGGTGTGCATTCGATGCAGAACAGTTTGGCCTTACCATCGTGTGTGGGAAAAAGCCCGTTTGCGTACAGCCGAGTCGTACATACCTCGCTCGTTCCTTCCGGGAAAGGCCACTGAATTCCGTTGTGCTCTTCTATCAGGCGGTAGCTCAGCCCGGAGTAATCGCACAGCCGCCCCCGAGATACGCGCTTCCACTCTTCGAATGCATGCTCGGGGTGCGTCCATCCTGGAAACAACTCCTCCCGGCACCCAAGCTTTTCTGCCAGCGCGAGGAAGATGTCGAAATCTGACTTCGCATTGCCAGGCGGCTTCACAGCGCGATTCACTTTGTTAACGCGCCGCTCGGAGTTTGTGTACGTTCCCTCTTTTTCACCCCATATGGCGGCAGGCAACACAAGATGCGCGAGTTCCGTGGTTGGCGTTGGATGAAAGCCGTCCTGCACGACCAGAAACTCCAGCGTCTCCAGACCTTGCTTCAGGACGTCGAGATTCGGAAATGAAACGATCGGATTCGTAGCAATGATCCAAAGTGCACGGATCTTTTTGCTGACCGCAGCTTCCACGATGTCCGGATACGCTAACCCTCGACTAGTCGGAATACGATCTGCATCAATCTTCCACAAGCGCGCCAATTCGTCGCGATCGTCGGCGTTCTCAAATTTTCGGTATCCTGGCAGACTCGATGTAAAGCCCGCCTCGCGGGTGCCCATCGCATTGCATTGTCCTGTGATCGAAAAAGGAGAAGCACCGGGGCGACCGATATTTCCAGTAATCAGCGCAAGATTGTTGATCGCATTTACCGTCTCCGCACCTTGCGTACTATGGTTCACCCCCATGGTCCAGCCAATGAAGGCCGCCTGCGCGTTTCCATAGAGGTCGGCGGTTTTGATGATCAGGTCTTCACTCAATCCCGTAACCTGCGACACGTATGCGGGCGTATATCTCTGGACGAACCGTGCGAGGTCCGCAAATCCACTGGTGTGCTTCGCAATGTATTCGCAGTCAATCTGACCCGTACGAATCAGCAAATGGATCAGCCCGTTCAGCAACGCAATGTCGGATCGTGGCTTCAGCGGCAGGAAGAGATCCGCCATCATCGCGGTCTTGGTGACTCGCGGATCAGCAACAATTAGCGTCTTTCTGGGGTTTGCATCGAGATGCTGACAAAGAATCGGATGGTTGTCCGCGATGTTCGCACCGATTAGAAAGATGACATCGGCTTTCTGCAGATCTTCGTACGCCCCGGGCGGGCCATCGCTTCCGAACGACCGCTTGTATCCAGAAACAGCACTGGCCATGCACAATGTCGTGTTTCCGTCGTAGTTTTTTGTTCCGAATCCCAACTGGACCAATTTTCCCAGCGCATAGAATTCTTCAGTAACAAGCTGTCCGGTGCTGATTACTCCCAAGGCGTCGCGGCCGTATCGCGCTTGAGTGGCTTGAAATTTCTCGACCATCGTGTCGAGAGCCTCATCCCAAGTTACGGGCACCAGCTTGCCCTTCTTTCGCAGCAGCGGCTGTTTTGCGCGGTTGGGAGCTTCGAGCGTGTAATGCTCCGACAATCCCTTGGGACACAGCTTTCCCAGATTCACTGGATGACTCTGGTTGCCGCGGACGGCCACCGCGCGACCTTCCTTCACGCCGATAAACATTCCACAGCCGACTGAGCAATATCCGCAGGTCGTGGGCACCCAATAATCTGGGATCTTCTGTTCGGACGTGTAGCCGTACTCGGGATCCTCGCCGTACGCGTACTTCTCCGAGAGAATGTCCAACCCGAGCTTTCTCCTGAAGTTCATGCCGCCCGCTCCTGGGCTGACAGGTAGGGGGCGGCCAGGTTTTTCGGCACTACACTGACGTAGAACAGGTACCGGCCAAGAATTTCTCCCGCCAAAGCTACGGGCAGAGCCGCGAACCGCGTCAGGTGGTAACCGGAAAGTGGCAGCGCGATTCCACCTGCAACCAAGAAGACTCCGCGCAGCAGCAACGGCCGTGTCAGCGTTGTCGCCAGCAACCGCGCGCAGCTTTGCAGTTCGAATGTGTCGGAAGAGCTTAGCCAGAGGAAGCGCAACGTCTGATTCAGCAATTGTGCTGACGCCGCCGCGACACCAAGCAGCATCAACAAACGTCCTTGGGACGCCCCGATGGCGCCAACAAAGAGCGGCCCAAGTAATGCCGCAGTAAGAATGAAGTCAGAGACCGTAAACTTTGAGTTCCAGGACGGCCGCGCCGGCACAAGATAAATGAAGGCGCTCGCCGTAATGCCCGCAGCTCCCACAAGTGCGGTGACGCCGCCCAACGCTTTGCTCAGCGGCCGATCAAACCACAAGGTCGCTGCATAGACTCCGGCCATCACCGAGAAACATCCGAACAGAAGAACCTCGCGGCTCAGCCACGAGCGCTTCCACATCTTGATGGCACGGTAGGCGTGAATCGGGCGTCCCAAATGGGAGGTCGACGATGCCAGCGCGATTGCGCCGAGGATGAGCGAGCCCACAGCGGTAACACCCAGGCGTGCGTTCGCTCCCACCAACTGTAAGACCCAGATCGTAGCGAATGCTCCGACAGACAACTGGGTCAGCACCGTCATGACTACAAGAGGCCAATGTGGAGCTTCAGGCCGAACGCGCCAGTAGTCCGCCTTCCTGACATCCGGAGGAAGTCGGTCCGGCAGGGTAATTCGAGTCGTCGAAATGCTGTCGTCCGCGGAAGGAAGTCCGGGCGCGTTGGCGCTGCCCGAGTATTCCCGTCTCCACTCCTCGGTGTTTACGATCTCGATCCGAATTGCGCCTTCCGGACAAGCATTGACACATGCTGGCTCCCGGCCTTCTGTGAGACGTCCGTGGCACATATCGCATTTGCCAACGACGCCGCGCTCCGCGTTGTATTGCGGCACACCATAGGAACAATTCCACGTGCAGTACTGACAACCAATGCAAGCCTCGGCACTGTGTTGAACGATCCCTGTAACCGCATCTTTCGTGTATGCCTCTACCGGACAACCGATCAAGCACGATGGCTCCAAGCAGTGATTGCAACCCATCGACAAGTACAAGCGATGAGTATCCGGATACCAACCACCCTCAATCTCTCCAACTCGACGCCAGTTGATGTCCGCCGGGTTGCCGTTTTGCTCGTTGCAGGCCACAACGCAGCACTTGCAACCGATGCACTGCGTCATGTCGAAGTGAAAACGATACTGCTCGCCCGGTTCCGGAGAGCGTCCGGGGATTCTGGCGACGCCTGCCTGTGCTTGGATTTCGTAAAGGGGCTGTTCAGCCGATTGCTGCCATTGCGGGCTTAAGACAAATCGGACGCCATCGTTTTCCGCCCGCTCAATGAGAGGTAAGGACATCGTTTTCCCCGGTTATTGCTGAACCCCGACAGCCTTCCAGAATGAAACGCCGCGGACGCACTCTCGACCAGCGCCAGAAAGATCGACGGACAGCCGCGACCTTCCTATTGATGTATTGACTGAGAGTTGATGGATACGACGCTGTATCCGCGGCACCGAACTATCGGGAATCGCGGCGCTTGGACCTCAACGGGGAGGTGAGTGCCTGACTCAATCTTCAAGAGCAACGTGCACTCTGTATTGTGGGCACTCTAGCGATGAGGGAATTGGACGGGAAATTTAAAAAATCTATGGTTGCGATTATCCAGAACACAACCCTCAAATCCCTTGAGTTGTGCGCCTGTGGCTTCGTTCCCCGCAACCACGGAGCTAATTCTCTTATGCAACCCATCGGTTCTTTGCATTTGTCCTTTGCTGGTTTCGTCAGCTATCTAAAGGTGTCTGTTCTTGCGCGGGAGGGATGTGAAGAAACCGTTGTCACGTTTGTCGGAAGAAACAACACCGCTCTTCCCAATATTTCTGAAACTGACCAAGCGCCGTTGTCTCGTAGTAGGCGCGGGAAAAACAGCGGAAGAAAAAATGTCCACGCTCCTTAGATGCGGGGCGACAGTGATTGTCGTTGCCCCGGCAGCTACTCGACGCGTTAAGGAGTGGGCGGCCGAAAGCAAGATCATTTGGCAAGAGCGCCGGTTCGAACCGAGCGACCTGGACAGAATCTTCCTGACAGTTGTCGCTACACCTGTGAAGGCTGTCAACAAGATGGTGTATGAAGAAGCGCAAAGGCGTCAGATTTTGTGCAATGTCGTTCGCGATCGTCCACTTTGCAGTTTCTATTACCCGGCCGTCGTGCGACGTGGTCCCCTCCAAATAGCGATTTCAACCGCCGGCCACAGTGGCGCACTCGCTCAGCGACTGCGCAAACAGATGGAAAACCAGTTCGGGCCGGAATGGGAACGCTGGTTGCGTTGGCTTGGGGAAGCTCGGAACTCCCTCTACGAGGATCCGATTTCTCCGAAGCGGCGCCGCACAATGTTGCATCGGCTAGCGAGTCAAAAGAAACAGGCGGAGTTTTTCGATCGGTGGGGAGTTCCAGTCGACGTCGGCAAGAAACAGAATGGGAAACACTGAGGGGTCTAAATTCGAGCGATCCGAAAACGCAGATTCCCGAGGCTGGTCTTCTCAATCCGCAACACGCCCTTACTGTTGGTCCGCAGGCGAAGCATATCGGCTAGAACGCCTGGCAACACCGCGGAGGGCGACGAAGAAAGATTTGGGCCGGTAAAACTAAGCTCATAGACTGTCTCCGGCAGCAGACCCGACACGATAAGCGAATCGCATGCCACATCCGGCAACGAAGCTTCCCCGCCCTGCGCCGCGTTATCCGAAGTACTGAACAAGACAAAGGGACCCGCCTCCGAGGCGGCACCCTGAAAATTAGATCCGTCAATCAACTCGGTGCGCTTTTTGCCAGTGGCGCCAGCGTTGCCGATCTCGAAAACGTGAAGGAAGTAGTCTTCCTCCGCGGGGATGGACGCCGAAACTTCGATGCGCCAGGCTCCCGGCACGACATTCTTGCGATTCGAAGGGGAAATTTTCGAAAAGTCGTCGCCCCAAAAAGTCTTCCACATGTGCTGGAGCTTCGGATCCTGCGGCAGTGGCCCACCCTCCTGCGGCTCCAGAGGCCAATTCTCTCCGCTTCCCCACGAGCCGCCGTGGTCATCACCGGGAGTGTAGAAATCATTGCCGGGACCGCCGCGGCGTGTGATGATCCGCGCACGCGGCAGTAGAGAATGCACCAACAATTCTCCCGAGCCCTCTCGGAAGCGAAAAGTCGAAGCGTTCTTGAATTCTTTCGCTTCCGGTGCTCCTTGTCCGGCGTCTTGGTCCACGCTTGGCTCGTTGACCCCATGCAGCAGCCACGCTTTTTTGAACGATGGATTTGTGCTGACGACCCGATCGAAGACGAAGAGCAGATCTTGCGCAGGCACATAGAGAACTTCGCGCATAAATTTCTTCAACTTTTCCTGCGAATAGGCGTTGCTGGCGTCACCCATCGCGTAGTGGTATTGGCCGGGCACATAGTCCACAACGCGCATCGAGCCTAGATTCCATAGATCCCGCGTACGCTCGAAATCCTCAGGGCTGCGGATCGTGTTCCAGAAGCGGGAGGAGTCCATGCGCTGCCCGCCGTCGTTGGCCGCCGGCAGAAGGTTCTGCGACCAAAAGAACTTCTCCGACGGATCGTAAACCAAAATGGAATTGTGAGCGACCGTGCGGCGGTAGTAGTTGAGATAGTGCGGGCTCTCGCTGTCGGTGTAGTCCGCGCCGCTGTCGATTGCCAGATATCCACTGTGATAAATCGTGATCTGATTCTGGTCGAGATGCTGATGTTTGGCCAGGTAAGGGCCGCAATCGAATTCAATCCAGGTCGAGTCGGGCTTCCATCCGGTGCGCATGACCAGATGCCCTACGCCCGGAAAATAATGTTGCCGTTTCAACTCGCTCTCACTGGCGAGAGCTGGATCACGCGGCGTGACTTCTGGATCATCCCAAAGGAACTCGAGAACTGGAATCGTCCATTGCTTTGGGAAGAAGCCGCTCTTGCGCAGAAGCCACGCACTGTACGGGTCTTTAAATCGATTGACGGCGTAACCGAGAACGGAAGTGTCGCGCAAATCCAGAATTGGATATTCGTTATCACCCTCCCGCGAGGGCGTGCCATCCGGGAGCAACTTATAGAGGTAGGTGTTTCCAATATTGCGAAACACGGAATAATTGTGCGCAGGATCGACACCAGTTATCGTGCGCTGCAATTCAGCCAGTAGGGTCAGGCTCGCCCATGTGATTCGCATGTAATCCATGGACTCGTGATAGCTGCCCTCGGGAGAGACCACACTGGTGGTTTCGAGAACATTGGCCAGGCACTTTGCCAGTTGCGAACGCCACGAACTACACCGGTCATTGCAGCCAGCGAAACCATCCAGTGCAGCGGAGACAAATGCCGGCAATGCGAGATAGCGTACGGCATAATTGTGGTACGAGTAATTGCCAGGATCCGCGAAGTCGGGGGTCGCAAGCATCGTCGCGGCACCCGCCATTAACTCATCTGCAATCCGATTCTGTAAGGCCGGCTCGAAGCCGGGATATCCAGAAAGCCAATCGAACGCCAGCGACCAGCGGGCGTAATCAACCCAGGAACGCGAAGGTTTCATCCCCTTGGTGACGTGACCTGCCCGCATCGCCGTCACGGCCTTCTCGGCAAAGCTCTCTTGCCCGGTGAGTTGCCAGGAAAGAGCCCATCCCTCCATATCATCCGACGGTCGCATTCCATTGGCGTACCTGGTTCTTAGCAGTGCTAAACCTGTAAAGGGATCGGTGTTGGAGATCAGCAGATGAGGGCGCGGAGTCGGGACTTGGGCGGTCCCCTTCGTCACCGCCAGAAGAATTGAGGCCGCCACGCCTCCCAGGAAGTCGCGCCGCTGCATTGTCCAATTGCTCCTTCGCCTGCAAACTTTTACCTATACGTAAAATTGCGGAGAGTGGCTTCTCGCTTACGCAAGTAAACACAAGTAGCCGCAAGCAAATGCTACCGACACATTTTAAGTCACGGGAGGCGAAGGACGCGAGTCTGTGCTCTGACCCGCAACTGTGGCTCGTTCGCGGTCAACTCACGGATCAGAAACTCCCGCTTCGCCATCGCTTTCTTTTGTTTTCCCTCAATGCAACGTATAAAATGAAAACGCAGACCCAGAGGAAGGTACTCTCCTGCAAGGGATCCCACTTTAATGACAACTAAAAGGGACTCTCGTCTCTTGGCGGAGCAACGCCGGCGCAAGATCCTCGAGCTGATAGATCAGAAAGGACAGATCACCGTCCGCGAACTGGTCGAACGCTTTGCCGTTTCTTCGGTGACAGCGCGTGGAGATCTCGACGCCTTATCTTCACAGGGTATGGTCGTTCGATCTCATGGCGGAGCGGTCCGCAAATTGGAAGTAAGTCCGGAGTTGCCTTCCGACTCAAAAGAGGCTCAGCGTTACGGAGAGGTAGCCCGTCTTGCGAAAGTCAGCACGACGGTGGTTTCGCGCGTCGCGAATGGAAGTGCGAAGGTCGCCCCTTCCGTACAGTCATCAGTTCTAGCGGCTGCTCGGAAATTGGGTGTAACCCTGACCGCCGGGAAGAGAAATCGCACCATTACCTTCATACTTGGCAATCGGGACACGGTTAACGAGTTCCAGTCGAAAGTGCTTCTAGGCGCAGAAGTGTATTGCGCCCAGCATGACTGGGATCTGCACTTCATCAGTTTTCGTTTCGACTTAAGCACACCTTTAGGAAGTCTGCGTCTTCCTGAAGCGTTGATGCGATCCAATCGACCGAGTGGCGTCATTCTCACAGGCACACACTCAGTCAGTATTCTGGCAGCGCTTTCGGAGCGAAAGATTCCGTTTTCTCTGGTTGGCAACAACATTGTCGGCGAGTGGCAGCCCGAACAATATGACTGCGTGTTCACGGATGATGTCCGGGGCTCTACCGACATTACCCGTCATCTTATCGCGCAAGGTCACCGAAATATCTGGTACATCGGCAACCAGCGTCTTCCCTGGTTCGCCCGTTGTGCCACAGGTTACCGCCAAGCGATGGAGGAGGCCGATCTCGAACCCCGTTTCAGCGAGATCAGTTCCGAGGATCGCGAACTCGGCTACCTGGCAGTGAAAGCTCTACTGGCCAGCGGAGAGCGGCCCACTGCGCTTTTTGCAGGCACGGATCAGGCCGCTTCCGGCGTGTACCAGGCGTTGCAGGAATCTGGAATCCGAATTCCCGATGACATCAGTGTTGCTGGCTTCAACGACACGATCGGCGAAGTTTTGCACCCAGGGCTTACAACGGTGCGCGAATTTCCCAGAGAACTCGGAGGTCATTTGGCGGAATTTGCCCTGCGGCGAATTCACGAACCAAGTCTTCCACCCCAGCAGCTCATGATGCCAACCGAACTCATTCGCCGGGAAAGCGTGCGGCAAGTTTCATCTGGCCACACGTTGCTGGCTCCCGTTCACCTTCACGAAAACGTCCTGTGAGAGCCAGCACAACAACGTTTTCCCAGAGCCTACCAAGGCCACTAAGCAGAATATTCCTATGCTTCATGGTAGTCGTCTGGACAGCATTCAGCGCATTCGGTGGATCGACTCCGCCGCCGGAGGCCTTGTCGGTATTGCCAGTGGCTCCGACTGGGCCGCAGATCACGCCCTATCTCCAGTATCAAACTGACTTGGCTTGGCGCGAAGACGCAGAGAGAATGAAAGTCTGGGATGGCATTCGCACCGAGCAGGATCTGTTTCGCATTCAGAAGGAAATAAGGCAGAAGCTTCTGATCATGCTCGGCGGATTGCCCACGACAAGAACTCCGTTACACCCGCACATCACCGGTCGCATTGCGATGGACGGCTTCCACATTGAAAAGCTGATCTTCGAGAGTCTCCCCGGCGTATACGTGACGGCCCTTCTTTACATGCCTGACGATCCCAACGTCGGTGAGCATACGAAACACCCTGCCATCCTAGTCCCTGCCGGTCACGCGGAGGACGGGAAGGCGCACTATCAGACGCTTTGCCAAAGGCTGGTGCAGCGCGGCTATGTGGTCATCAGCTGGGATCCCGTGGGTCAGGGCGAACGCAGCCAGTTCTGGGATGCGAAAGCCGGCAAGAGCCGCTACAACCGGATCTGCGCGGAACACGCCGTGCTCGGCAATCTGGCTTATCTGGCAGGCACAAACCTGGCGCGTTGGGAAATCTGGGATGGTTTGCGCGCCTTCGAGTACCTGCTGACTCGCCCGGAAGTCGACCCCGAGCGCATCAATATCACGGGCACCAGCGGAGGCGGCTTTCAGGCGATGCACATCGCAGCGCTCGAACCCCGCATCAAGGTAGCCGCCATTTCCTGCTACATCACCTCACTGCCCATGCGAATTCACAATCGCATATTTAAGGACCCGGACAGCGATCCTGAGCAGGACTTGTACGGCATGATATCGAACGGCGTCGACAATGCCGGCCTCTTGCTGCTGATGTACCCACGCCCGGTCCTCGTTGCCGCAGCGACACTCGACTTCTTTCCAATTGAAGGCACGCACAAGACCTTTAATGAGGTGTCGAGGCTATATAGCCGTTTCGGGCACTCCGATCGCATCGCGATGGCGGAGGGTTATCACGGTCATCAGTATTCTGACGAGAATCAACAGGCAGCGCTTGAATTTCTGGATCACTTCAACCAACTACCGGTGAGACACGCGCTCGCCCAGGCCAAGGATTTGGATGAGAAAACCATCCAATGCACGCGCACCGGTCAAGTGATGCTGGACTTCGAGGATGCAAGGTCGCTGATGGATGTGATCCGCGACTACTACGCAGAGCACGAAACACGAACCGGTGGATCCCTCCGGCAGCTCTATTTGGGCCGCAACTATCCCGGCATCGCTACCTGGAAGGTTAGCCAATATCGCGGCTTAACGCCGACCGAGGGCGACATCGCGTGGGAGAGTGCGGGAACTTCGACATTCGAAGACACGTCTATCGATCGCTATGTTCTGCGGCACAGCCGCAATCTCGTTATGCCCCTGTTGCACATCCGCAAGACAGCGAACCAGGGTCGCCGCTGGTTGCTGTGGTTCAGCAAGAACGGCAAAGCGACCGCGAATGATTGGCCCGAGATCAGGAAGTACCTCGATGCCGGCTTCGATATCATCACTTTCGATTTTCGCGGGCTCGGAGAAACGCGAATGCCCTACAAGGCCGTCTCGGAAGACGATCCATCCTTCGCGAAGCTCGATTTCGACCGCGCCTACGTTAATCCGCTCTCCAGCGTGTTAGCAGACTACGTTTACAACTCGCTCCTGACGGGCAGACCCTACTTCTTGCAGATGATCGAGGATGCTGAGATCGCGACTCGTTTCTCACGTTTAAAGCTGCACGCTGGTGACTTCTCCGTCGCCAGCGACGAGGAAGGATTTACTCTGGCGAATGCAGTTGCGGGAACTCTGCCTGGGGTACAACAAATTCCGGAACCCGGTGCCCACATGAAATGGTCCGATCTAGTTGTCGAGGAGCGCGAGCTTTGGCCGATTCAGTATCTGCTGCCGGGCGGGGCATACATTCATTAGCGACCTGCCATCTTGTCGCCCGCTATATCGGGCGGACGAGCCCCCGTTTCGTTGCTCGTGTGTTGCGAACCAGAACCAGCACGAGAATCATTCCGATCAAAGGCACAAGTCCGGCCACGATAATGATCTTGTCGAAGGAGTGAGTGGCCAGTGACTGGTTCGCATCGGAGAAGTATCCGACCAGCTTGAATGCAATAATCGTCCCGATTCCCGCGGTCATTCCGCTGAGTCCACTGACCGAGGCTACGGAATCGCTCCGGTAGAGATCGGAGGGCAGCACGTTCGCAATCGTCGAGAATGCGGCATAGCAAAATGTGGCGAGAGCAAACAAAAGGCTGATCAACGCAAGATTGACGGTAAGAACCGTCGGAATGAGCAAAGTCACTCCAATCCCACCGAAGACCACCAAAGCCTTACGGGCTGCGCCCAGCGACCAGCCACGCCGAATTAGGTAGCCGGACGTGGCTCCTCCGAAGAAATTGCCGAGATCGGCGGCGATGAAGGGGATCCAGATTGCAATAAGTCCGCTCTTGATTGGAATTCCTTTCGCCACCAGGTAGATCGGGAACCAATCCGCTATAAAGAACCAAACCGGATCGGTGAATGATCTCGCAATAATCACTCCCCACGTCTGCGGAAGCTTCAAAAGGTCGATCCATCTGGAACGAGGCTTTTCGAGTGGGCCATCCGTAATGGCCGCATCCGCCAGGATCATTTGGCGCTCTTCGTCGCTCAGGCGCGGGTGATCTTTGGGCGAATGGTAGACGCGACGCCAGACTAGCAGCCATACAAAACCCAACATTCCGGGAACCGCGAATGCCGGACGCCAGCCCCAATGGTTGAAGATGGCGAATACGATAAACGGAGAAATCGCTCCTCCGATCGATGAACCACTGTCGAACAGCGCTGTGGCGAGCGCTCGCTCCCGCCTCGGGAACCATTCCGAGACGGCCTTGGTCGCGCCCGGCCAATTGGCAGATTCGCCTGCCCCCAGAAGAAATCTGAATGTTGCGAAACTGTAAAATCCACCGGCCAATGAAGTGGCCATAGACACGATTGAATACCAGAGGACGGAGAGGCTCAAGCCTCGCCGCGTGCCGACGCGATCCATCAGCCGTCCACATACGCTTTGGCCAATCGAGTACGCAATGCGAAAGCCGATGAGCAAGTTCGCATAGTCGGAATTCGTCCAATGGTAGAGTCCCTTGAGGTATGGAGAGAGCAGGGACAACGTCTGGCGGTCGATGTAGTTGATGACAGTCGACGCAAACAAAACAGCGCCAATCCACCAGCGTAAGTTGCGGATGGGCCGCAGGTTTGGCTCAGTGGCTTGCTCAGATGCGGGCATATTCGCCAAATTATGTGGCCGTTTGAACTCCCGAGCTTAAGAGCGCAGCCGAATCCGTATCGAGGTAAATAGTGACATTCGGGTGAGTGCGCAGAATCGAAGCCGGCATCATCGGACTAATGTCTCCTTCAAGGCACGCCTTCACCGCGCGAGCTTTCCGCGTGTCCGGTACTGCTACGATGATCTCATTGGAGCGCAGGATTTGTTGCACGGACATTGAAATCGCTTTCTTCGGCACATCTGCTAGCTCCGAGAACCAACCTTCATTCACCTGCTGTTGGCGGCATGTTTCATCGAGATCGACGATCAGATACGGATCACCCACTTGAAAATCGGCGGGAGGATCGTTAAACGCCAAATGCCCATTTTCTCCGATTCCAGCAAAAAGAACATCCACCGGCCTCGATTGAAGTTCGGCCCCAATTTTTGTAACCGTCCCTTCCGGGTCGCCATCACCGTCAAGCAGGTGATACTTTGTGATTCCGGTTTTGTGAATCAATCTCTCGAAGAGATATTTGCGAAAGCTTGCGGGATGAGTAGAAGGCAGGCCGACGTATTCGTCCAGATGAAAAAGTTCGACCCGGCTCCATTCGATGCCCGGCGCCTTAGTGAGCGAATCCAGAAATTCAAACTGAGATGCCCCGGTTGCGGCTACAAGGCGGGCGCTTCCCTGATTGCTCAGCGCTCGACGAAGAATGCCTGCGGCTTGGTCGGCTGCGGCCTGCCCTAAAGAATATTTATCTGCAAGAATTTCTATCTTAGATTGCGACACCTTATTCATTTAACCTCGTCATTCCCTGCTTCGTGCTAACTGCACTTGAAAGTTGCGTCGACCATTGATTCCGCCTCGGCGATCGCGTAGAACTACGGCGCAGCTTCAGCACGCTCCATTCGTGTGAAGTGGTACGCCAGCATCCGGTCAGGAAGCAGAAGCGCATTCTGAAATCGCTGGTTCGCTTCTTTCTGATCGCCTAATGCGCTTGCCAGGGCGCCAGCGGTATAGTCCCACCAACTGGTATAGCTGCTGGTCTCGCTACGACTCTTTGCTTGCGCGAGAGCGGTTTGCAGGCGCTGCTGCCATTGGGTCCCGTCAAATCCGGGCAATTTCTGAGCTGCCCGCCAGGCCCACACGATTTGATCAGGAGCGGACGCTGCGGAAGCCAGTTGGAACTCCTTTGCCGCCTCTCCGGGCTTTTTGCAGCTCGCGTAAACAGAGCCCAACAGATAGCTCATCCGCGCGGATTGCAGAATAGGTTCCAGGCCGTCACGCGTAAATGGAAGATCGGGCACAGGAGCACCTAAGTGCTCTGTTATAGCCAGAGCGTCGTCGCAGTGGCCGTCTCGTGCCGACGCAATCATCTTTTGCAGTTCAACTTCGATCCAAACCTGGCGCACGTTAGTTCCGCCTTCTTCGCGTGGAAAGAACCGGTTATGGAATAGACTCTCGGCGCGTTGAAAATCGCCGGCCTCGATTAGATTGAGAATCAGTTCGAAGATCAGGCTAGAAGGGGCATCCGCGAGGTTTGGATATTTCTCCAAAACTTGCACTCGTTCGCTGGCGGGTTTCGACAACAGACTGAGAGCCTGGTCGGCTCCCAGATATACCGTGACATTAGTGGCATCGTTCCGCAGTCCGTCGCGAAAAACAGACAGGGCTCGCTCAGAGTCATGTTTCTCGTGCAGCAGAGCCAGACCGAGGCTCGCGTCGAGGACGGGAATTTCCGGCTTCACCTTGCGCGATAGCTGCCACCCTTCAATTGCCGAGTCGGTCAATCCCCGGGAAAAATCCAACGTGCCCAATAGATATTCCGCCGTAGGATCCTCAGGGTTTGTGCGCACGACACTGCTCAGGACGGTAAGTTCTTCCGCCGTGTTCGGAAAAACGTAGGAAGTCGACAGTTTCGACGCGACGTTGTAGTCGGAGGTTCCGGACTGCCCGAGGCGCTCGCGGCAATACCCGCGGAAGTACGCGATCATCGGGCTGGCGCCGGGCGAGAGCGCGCCCGGTTCTGTCTGATCAGGCTGCGGCGAAGGATAATCCCGCGAGACCACTGTCAGCGCCCTTTGGTACAACCCGAGGCGCATGTACTGCGTGGCAAGATTCAGCACGCGAGTTGTGTCATTTGCAAGTTGTTTGAGATTCGGTTCGCCGAGTTCTTCACTGAGAAGATAGCTGAGCGGGAAACGGGCGATCCCCTGACGCGCCAGCATCTTCCCCTCCTCCACCTTGCCGGACGCGATTTTTATCGCAACCAATTCTTCGGCTGCGCGCACATCGTCAGGTGCAGATCGAACGGCTTCGTTCAGGTGCCCCTCTGCTTCAGCTAGATCGCCTTCTCGGGCCAGCATCTCGCCGAGACGCAGGCCAGCAGCCGCGCGAAACGAAGCAAATCTCTGGGCATCTTCGTATGCCGCCCGCGCCTGCCGCGTTTCGCCGAGGCCGTCGTATGCAATCCCGAGGTAATACGAAATTTCCGGGTCCGTAGTATCGCGCTCGTGCACTTGCTCAAGGAATTTCTTCGCCTCATCAAATCGAAGCAGGCTCGCGGTCAGGCGTCCAGCCGATTTTAGGGCAGCGAAACTATCTGGAAACCTGCGCAGCGTTTCCTTGTAGGTATCGAGCGCTTGAAGATTTTTCCCATTCAGCTCAAGATCTTTGCCAAGCTGAATCCAGTCATCGCAAGTTCTGTGTTCTGGATCGGGTATCGAGTAGGAGGGCTGAGGGCCAACCCGAATTTCAGACTCCGGGGTCCAGTCGTATTCGCCTTCTGTCTGGCGGATCAGCACCGCTCCCGATGCATCCCGAATTTCAACGGTGTACTTAGTCTGCGAATCGGGAATTGGAAGCTCGTGGGTCCAAGCGCGCTCCGGAGCGAGATCAACTCTCTCGGTGAACAATCGACTGTTGCCGTTCAAAATGGAAACGGTAGCCTTAGGCAGATCACGATTGGCGTTGAATCCTGCAACCAACGCATCGCCATCCCGCACAAGACTAAGCACTCCCGCAAGATTGGCGCGCGAGATGCCACCAATTTCCCGCACCGGCATCCAATACTCCGAAAAATGGATGGACTGGCGCGGTGCCAGGAAAGCATAAGTCTCCTGATTGCGAAACAAGCCGGCCTGGATTTCAATGTATCCGCTGTCGTCGTCAGAGAGGGCCTTGCGCCAGTCCATGCCCTCTTCATCCACACCCCACGACCAGATTTTCTTGGCGGGTAGATCCTCATACTGAGCGAAGTGCACCGTGCCAGTTCTGGTCGCGGGCTGCCAAACGCCCATGAACTCCTCGCGGCTTCCGTGCACAAAAAGAGATACGGCGCCGTGAACATGATTGCGAATGACGCTCAGGTCGTGGCCGTCCTCATCGACGGGCCAGTGAACGACTTCTGTGAAACCGTGGCTGGCGGCGAAGCGCATCGGGTAGACGATTCGCGAATCGTTCGAAACTCGCGCGGCCGCATTGTTCCACCAATAGAAGCGATGCCTCACGTCGCTGCGGTTACTGAGGGCGACGCGTTCTTCGAGGAGCGTTGACTTGGGCCGAAGCACTAGTTCGACGGTCCACTCCATTCCGTAAACGCGATCCACGTTCCCCACGATCACGGAGGCGCTACTGTCCGCATTTTCATGGAAGGCGAAATCTACCGGCGACATGCTCACCCAGTTGTGGGAAACAGGAAAGTTGAACTCGATGCCGAATGCCGCCCATGCCCCCCGATAGCCGACATCCGCCTTCTTGATGGAGGTGTTGGCGTAGAACATCGACTGCCCCGAGAGTTTGTCGATACAAGTGTAGAGATGCCCGCCAATGTCAGGTAGCACGGAGCATTTCAGGTATTCATTTTCGAGATAGATTGCGCGCCAAGCGTGATTCACGCGCCGGTTCGTCAGATTTTCTCGCAGCACGTACGGATAGTTAAACTTGTTGTTCGTGAACTGATCGAAGGGCGGATTTGGATCGGGCATTCCCTCTTCGTAAGTGGGCAGAGTGAGCGTCCCTTCCCACACACGTACTTGCGCCCGCGACAGCGTCGCCAAAGTCAGGACGAGAAAGAGATTGAAATAGCGTCGCATCTAAATTCGCAATATCCGGGCACAGTTCTCGTAGTACACCTTCTTCAGGATCGTTTCCGGCAACCCAATCCCGTAAATTCTCCAGCGGCCTTGCGGCGGGACTTTGGCCGGAGCGTAGTCAAAGTATTCGTCTTCGGTTTCGAGAAAACGAAAATAGATTTCGTACAGCTTGTCATTGAAGACCTGCTGCGGAAACTCGTCGCCGTGCGGGGTCGCATCGGTGCCAAAAAGAATCCGGTCCTGATATTTGTCGAAGAACTTTCTCGTGGTTCTCGGCTGGCGCCCAAGCTCTCCGATGCGCGCTGCAAGGTCAACGAACATATTTGGATAGCGGTCGAGATTCTCCGACACGTTTTGCAGATCCTCTGCGAAGTTTCCGACGTGCAGCACAACGAACTGCGTCTTGGGATGTCGCGCGATGACTCGATTGCGAGCGGCGATTAAATCGTCATTACTGGGAAAGTCTCCACCATAGAACGACCAGTCCGGATGATTATTCAATTCCTCGTAGCGCTCGTTGAAGCGATCCGTGGGGGTAAAGAACGCAATCGGATCCGAAATATGAATCGCTACCGGGAGATTTAGCTGCCCGCAGGCGTCCCACATGGGATCGAAACGCGCGTCATCGATTTTCACCAACGAACCTGAGGTGATGTTTTCACGAAGATAGAGTCCCAAGGTTTTGAGAATCTTCAGGCCCCGCGCGCCGTCGCGATGCGCTTGCTCAATGGCCTGCGCCTGTAGTTTCGGGTAATCGGGCTCCTTGAAACGGGAATAAGAGGGCTCCGTGAGGGTATAAAAGCGGCCGGGATATGCGCGGTCGTATCTGTTCACGGCTTGGGCAAGCCCCTGATCGTAGCCGCCAGTCAGGTTGACCATCGCCTGAATGTTCTTGCGGTCCATCACCGCAAGTAGTTCTTGAGGAGTTCCGAAGTATTCGCGATCAGGCGAAAGCTCCACACCTTTCTCCGATTTTGTTGAACCGGAGATATGCGTGTGAAAGTCGATGAGTGGAAATCTCGAACGATCTACGTGCGACTCGTGCACGCGCAGCATGCTTCTTGGCTCGTACTGCGAAAGCTCAAGGGGTGCGGGCTGCGGCTCCTTCTCGGACGTAACACCGACGGCCTTGCCAACCTGCACTCCAGCGCCCGCCACCAGGCCCATTCCATACAGCCATTGACGCCGATTGATCACTTACCTCCTCCGTTTACTGCCCAGGTTCAAGCACGGGGGTTGCGATGTCCGTACTGCCCTGTTTCCCATCGATCGAACCATGCCACACGCTACCGCCGAACGTCGTGATATAGATTTCGTCGTGATGCAAGGGGTCGGGGATCACTCTGTGTCCCCACTTGAAGTTAAATCCGGGAATGCGGGTCCAATGCAGCCCGCGGTCTGGCGATCTCCAGGCCGATGATTCAAAGCCAGTCGCGTAGATCACACTGGAGTCTTTCGGATCAATGGTGACATCGTAAATGTGGCGATCCTTGTCGAGCACCTGCTTCCAGTTGTTGCCGCCATTCTCCGAGAGAAAAATCCCTCCTCCATCTCCATGTTCACCGGTCGCTCGAGCCCAGGCGGCGAGGTAAAGACGATCTGGCGACTCCGGATCGATCGCGAGACCATTCGGTCCATTCGTTCCCGCCGGCAATGAAACAGGCACCCAATGCTCCGCACCATCGGTCGACCGGTATAGGGCGCCATCGCCCGCATTTCCGATGCTTCCATCCTCCGACCGTCGCGCTATCACGACGTACAACGTCCCATTCGAGCTCCGCGCCAATCTCCACGCGAAGGGTTGCTCTTGGGTAATTCCGCTATTCTTCAGCGCCCACGTGCGCCCACCATCCGAGCTCTTGTAGACTCCTCGACCAAAGCCGGCGACGTACAACACTCGCGCATCTACCGGGCTGGTGGGATCGAGCAGGATGTGAGTCGCACCAGTCTCATCCATCCCAGTATTGGACTTCGTCCAGTGTTTTCCTCCGTCATCACTGCGGCAAACGCCACCTTTGTAACGCAGGACTGAGTTATGCCGCCACATCTTGGGGCGAGGAAGATCGTGAGTCCAGCTGTTCACGCTCCACATCCGGCCGCGCACCTTGGGGTCAAAGACGACCCAATACGTCGTGTTCATCCAATCCCTGGGCACGCCCGCCGTTGAACTGGTCCACGAGACGCCGCCGTCTTCGCTGCGAAAAAGTCCGATGTCGGTGTAGGTGATGAACTGGCGCTTTGCATCGAACGGATCGAAATGAACTCCGTAGCTTGTGGTGACGTCAAGACCACGGCTCGTCCATCCCGCGTCGTCTACTCTGCGGGAGTAGACCGCGACCCACGTTGCGCCCCCATCAACCGTCCGCATGGTCCTTCCAAGGTCCGTCGCATACGCCAGATTGGCATCCTGCTGAGCCACCGTAAGCGTTAGAGGATTCTCTCCCCAGGAGGGCCCAAAACGCTCGGTGATCCATGCGTCCTTGACGTTTTTGGCCGCCACCTTTGCTTCTTTCCAAACCAACTTCCAGTCGAAGCCGGAGTTGGTGGTCTTGGCCACGCCCATCCATGACACTCCATCGGCCTTCAGCTGATCGTAAGAAACGTATGCCGTCTCAGGATGTTGCAAGCTGGTCGCGATAGCGCGTACTTTTGCTCCTGCACCCGGCAGCTCACTCTTTCGCCAATTCGCTCCCGCGTCATTCGAAACGAAGATGCCCTGCTCCGAGGTAGCATAAATCGTCGCTTGCGTCCCCGAACCAAAACCCATCGAGATGTCACTGACAGGCGCCGGCACCGGGAAGCTGCGCGCTTCTCCAGCGCTGATCACAGTGACCGCATGTTGGCTTGCCAGGAACAACCTGCGGTGATCAGCTGCGGAATTCGGGTCCGCCCAGATATGGCGGGGAACATCAGGCAAGCTCACTTGTTTTTCCCAGCTCTTTCCGTAGTCACGCGACACAAAGAGCGCGGGGCTCTCCTTCGTCCCAGCGGCGGCGTAAAGAATCTTGGAGTCGGAAGGATCAACCACCAGGGCCGCGATCTCGCTCAACGGATCCGGATCGGCAAGAATCGTCTCGTCGGAGTGATCCGAATTCATCTTCACTCCCTTGACCGAGGAAGGACTGGGATACACCAGATCCCATCGTTCGCCACCATCCGTACTGCGCCACAATCCAGTCGCATGGGCGTAAATCGTCTTCGGATCAAGCGGGTCGAAGATAAAGAAATTCACGACGCCACGCAAATTAAACATACGCCATGTTTGCCCCCCATCATGGGTGATGTAGGAGCCGGTCATGTCGCAGGAAACCAGCACGGTGTTCGGGTCGTGGGGGCTGATAGTGGGATTGAACATCGCTCCGCCGCCGCCCGGTCCTATGACGCGAAATCCGCCAGGCCGGTCAGCGAAAGCGGCAGTCAAGCACACCAGTACGAACAATGCGCGCAGGATATGGAGTTTCATCAGTTCCTGAGACTGTTGCGCGCACTAACCCAAGTGCGCGCAAGCTTGCGTTTCCCCAACTGCATGCCGCCTGGTGTCGGGGGCTAGAAAGTGACTCGCAATCGCAGGCGAATGGTCCGCTGACTGAGCACGCCTTCCTGCTCGAAACTATTTGTCAGCTGGCCAAAAAGAGGATTGATATTCACGTCGGACGCTGCAATCGGCAGCACTGCTCCGGTGGTTTGGTCAACCCTAATATTAAAGTCGCCAAGTTGCGAGAATGTGCCCCCACCGCCGCCGAAGTCGGCATCAGGTGCGAGCAAGGGGTGATTGAAAATGTTGTCGAAATCAGCTCCCAGGGTCGCAACCACGCGATCCCCGATTGCGAAGGCCTTGTGAATACCTAGATTCACGCCCCATGCTCCAGGCCCCGTCAGCATATTTCTCTTGGCAACCGCTGGATTGCTCAGGAGATCCGATCCAACCGAGGGCAGACCGAATGAGCTGGCATTCCAGATGATGGCGTTGCTTCCCTTTTTTCCGGTGTTGATGTGGTTGTTTACGATCAACGGCCTGAAGGAAGGCTCGGCATTGAAATCTCCCACCGCATCGATCGACGACACTGCAATGTTCCCCGGCTCTACGGGATCGCAGTCATCGCAGATCCAGAACGGGGTAAAGCCTTGGCCGGACTTGGCAAACATGTTGAACGTCGTTTGCCAGCCGCCGATCAGCGTGTCAGCCAGCCTTGAGAAGGAATGGCCAATCCTGTGGCTCCGTCCGATGGGTAGATCGTAAAGCCCATAGGCGATGAACCGGTGCTTGGAGACGTAACCATCGGTGCCATAATCCGAGTTGGGGCTAAATGGGTTGTAGGCGATTCCTCCTAAACTGGAGTTCGCTGTGTCCAAGGCACTGCTTTTCTGATCGAGGTACGTGTAGGACATATCCAACATAAAACCGCTTTTGTAACGCCGTGTGAATTCGGTCTGGAAGGAGTTGGAATTTGCATGCCCGAAGTTCCCGTAGGTCAGTAAGAACTCTCCTACCACCGGAAAGGGCAGTCGAGCCAAATCCTGAGGTGAATAAGCGCAGTTTCCCTGAGTCGGATCACAAATCGTGACGCCATCCCCTTGGGTTGTGCCGAAAGGAGTGTTGTTCGGAGCGAGTTCATCGAGGTCTCTGCCAGCAATCAAACCGCTCATGTGCGTCCCGAGATACGACAGGCGCAACGTTCCATCGCGAACAATCTCACGTTCATACGTGGCGTTGTATTGCTGAATTCGGGGTGTCTGAATGTTTATCGGCACGGCGTTGGCAGTAACAGAATTGCCAAAGCCTTGCACCGTTCCGCCGGTGATGGGACTAATCCCGTCCTGCGTTGCTGTTGGCCATCCCTCGAGCGTAGTTCTCGAGGTGACTCCCTGGTTGAATGGATTGGTTCCTATTGCATCGCGGATTCCCTGCGCCGCAGACGTGGGATAAAAGACGCCCCAACCCCCGCGGACCACAGATTTGTCCCCCAATTTGTACGCAAAACCCAGGCGAGGAGCAAAATTATTCCTGTCTGTGTGAACAAGACCGCGGCCCAAGCCGGCTTGCGAAGCAGTGACGTATCCATAGTTGGCGATCCGCGTGTCCAGGTAGGGCAACGTCTTCGCCGAAGGAATGATGAACACTCCCGGATTTCCGTTTGGATTTGCACCTGTGGGATTGAAGTTGATAAGCAGATCATCCTTCTCAATAAAGGGCGTGACTAAGTCGTAGCGCAGACCCAAGTTCAAGGTGAGCCTTGATGAAACCTTCCAGTCGTCCTGACCGAAGTATCCTTCCTCCCAGTTATAGACATTCATGGGAGGGCGCGCCTGCAACACATAGCTCGCGCTAGTCGGGGGTAAGCCCATTAGAAAGTCTGCAAACGGATCCGCATTCGAGTCGACGCATGGAGCGGCGACACAGGTAGTGGGATTCGTATAAGTCATCGACCCTCGCGGATTACCGCGGTTCAGAGCGAACCCGTCCACGGCTTGATTGCGAACGAAATCCGCGCCCATCCGTAGGTTGTGCTTTCCCCGCACCCACGTGAGAGTATCTCCGAAAGTGATCAGATCCTGATTCTGCGGCCGATATGTGTTGCGTCCACCATTGGTGAAAGTCGCAAAGGTGTTGTTGAAGCTGACGGCGGGATGCCCGAAGGTGCTGAGCGCAAACTGTCCCACCACCGAACCGTAGGCAGCGATATCAGCCGCGTCAAAACCGATGCCGGAAAGGAAACCCTGCAACGTGGTGTTGCTATGTTCCAGCAGATTCTGCTTGTTGAATCCACCGCGCGCTTCGTTGACCAGAGTCGAGTTAAAAACACGCGTGTAAGAAAGTTGCACGGTCTGATTTTGACGATTGTTCTGCGTGAGGCCCAGTCCGGTATATGGGGAGACAACCGGATTCGTCGCGCTAGTGTCCGCTGATGTGTTGTAGCTGGCGTAAACGTGGTCCTTGTCGCTGAAGTCATGGTCGATGCGCAGAGAACCGGTATCCAGCGTATCCCGTCCCGGCAACTGGGTCTGGAAGCTCGGAAAGATCCTCCCGGTCGTCGGATCAATCGGCGCCGTTACGCCGATGTGCGGAAAGTATTTGGTGATCAGAGTTTGCACCGACGGGTTCAAGAGCCGGGACGGTATTTGCAGAAACTGCTGGCCGGCGCCACCGACCGTATCGTCGGCGATCTCTTGCGGTGTGAGCACGACACTGGCGGGCACGTCGGGTTCGTTGTAGACGGGCGAAGAGCCACTAGTGTCCGTCATCCCGGAAAAATCTCCAGTCCAAAGCGACGGGTGAGCAAGTTTTGTCGTCGAGATGTTCACTGGCGAAACGTCGTAGTCGCGTTCGTAAGCCGCAAAAAACCACGTACGCTTTAGGCCTTTCACAGGGCCACCGAGAGATCCTCCCAGGTCGTTGATGTTGAAGTAAGGCGTCGGATATTTCGAAGCAAATGCGTTCGGCTGAAAATCGGCGATCCCGGCAAGATCCTGCAGCGACAGCGCAGCCAAGGCCGAATTGGCATTGTTATAGAAAACCGAGCCGTGAAACTGGTTTTGCCCGCGCTTGGTGGTGATGCGGATGTTCGCTGTACCCGCGAATTCGGCGCTAAAACTATTCGACAGAACGTTCAGTTCATCGACTGCTTCGAGCGAAGGCTTGCTGTCTGTTTGTGAACCGAATATTCCTCCGTTCGAGCGCTGTCCGTCCACCGAGAAACTGCCACCATAACTTTGACCACCGATGAACTTGAAATCTCCCGGTTCGTCCGCGCCCGTGATATTTGGATTCAAATATAGGAACGAATAGATATCGCGCGTGTCGCGCGGCAGATCAATCACCGACTGATGGCCGATGGTGTCGCTGATAGTTGGATTCTCGGTATCAATGGTCACACCTGACGCCGAGACCTCAACCTTTTCCCCGACTGCTGACACGCGCAGAGTGACGTTGACCCCAACGGTCGAGCTTCCGGTCACAACTACATCGTTAATATCTTCCGTGCTCATTCCGTCGGCAGCGACCGATACCTTGTAGCGGCCCGACTTCAAACCAAAGATCTCGAAATCGCCCGATTCGTTCGTGTTTGCCTGCCGTGCCGTGTTTGTATCGAGGTCGGTAGCGGTCACTTTTGCATTGGCAATGACTGCACCGCTCGCGTCCTTCACGGTGCCACGGATTGTGCCCAAGTCAGTTCCTTGCCCAAACACTGGATGGGCGGCGCCCAACGCTGTTAGCAGGGTGAGCAGTAACGCTAAGCACTTCACTGACTTCATAGTGATCCCCCAAGAATTGCGGTGACTTTCTATCGCGGAGCTTTCTATCACATTCGACACTAAAAGTAAACAAAGAATAGTAAATGAAGACAAATGACGTAACAAAAGCAAAGTTGCACCGGCGAACGTGGCGCCCTCCCGAACCGCCTTGCATGCGAGATCAGACGCCACTTCTCAGTTTTCGCATGGGTACAGCGCAAAGCTCTGACCACCCTGCTGATAACGCCACCCTCGGATGGCGAATCAGGCCTCAGTCCTTCCTGCAAACAGCGGAACATCGCCAGTAACTGGCCCACGATCACATCCAGCACGGGGGGATCATTGTCGGCGAGGTCCGGGCACTGATAGGGGGCCATCAAATTCTGCGCGCCGGCCGCGTTCTTCCCGGTCCCACAGCCCTAATGACGAAATGTCATCGACCACCTCATCCAACCGGCGGCCTAGGACTGCATAAGTTCAGCGGTTCGGACCCAAGTCGAAGGCTGCTGGGCAATTTCGCGGAAGGTGTGGAAATATCCCAGCCGTCGTTGGTCCTCGTCGGTTCGTTCGAGCAATTCCCTTGCTGTTGGCTCGGCTTCGGAGAGGCAGCCTAGCCACTCGGCCTGCGACAGAAATGGCGAATCAACGGGAATAGCCATCGCAATAAACAGCAATTAAAGAAAAGCAATGGTACAGTAAACGAAAGCAAACGGAGAATCAATTGAATTCAGCAGAACGAACGCGGGAACGTGAATCCTCCAGCAGCGGCGAGAGGAAAGCGACTCTGTGCAGTGCCTTCTTGTTTGATCTTGATGGCGTCCTCATTGATTCCACCCCAGCGGTCCAGCGCGTTTGGTCACGGTGGGCGATCGAGCACGGCCTTGACCCCCACGTTGTCGTGGCCCACGCCCACGGCCGGCCGAGTTTGAGTACGGTCAGGCATTTTCTTCCCGATGCCGACCACTCATCGGAAAACCGCGAGGTCGAGCGCAGGGAAATCGATGACACGGAAGGAATCGTCGTGCTGCCAGGAGCAATGGAACTCTTGACGAGCCTCCCTCCACATCGCTGGACGATCGCGACTTCGTGCACACGGGGCTTGGCGGAAGCGCGGCTGCGCGCCGCCGGATTACCCATTCCTCCCGGCATCGTGACTGCGACCGATGTGACTCGTGGCAAACCCGATCCCGAACCGTTTCTCAAAGCAGCCGCCAAACTCGGCTTCTTCGCCTCCGACTGCGTCGTTTGTGAAGACGCTCCCACGGGCGTTCTGTCCGGGAAACTTGCAGGGGCTCGTGTCGTCGCGCTGTGCACAACATTTTCGGAGACTGAGTTGCGCGGCGCGGGAGCAGACTTCGTCGTCAACAGTTGCGCCGATATTTCCGTCAGCGAGAGTGCCGGTAGCCTGGCGCTACATTTGAAGTCGCCTAACGTGTAAATTGCAGTGGACCATTCGGGTCAAGAAGGAATCAGCATGCATCGTAGAGACCTACTTAAAAGCGCGCTAGCTCTCCCCGCTCTGAGTTGCCTGAACTTTGCACAGGTCACAACTGCGGACGATCCAATCTGCTTCCCGCAATCGCCTAGAGAGCGTCTGGACCAAGGACCGTTCGATATTGATCAGGACCAGGGCTGGCAAACCATTTTGTTCACTACAGCCTCCGAAAAACCACTGCGAAATCCGGGACTTGGTCTGATCGGCTACTGCTGGGAAGAGAGTGGGCCGTCGCTCGCCGCGCGCGCCGGTCGAGAAACACTGGAACAGCATGTAGAAAAAATCTCCAGCCTGCCCTTCGTCGACGTTTTGTACGTTCGCTGCGATTGGCGCAACGTGCAATCTCGGCCCGGACGGCTCGATCTCGATCCGGTTTGGGGTCTAACAATGGACGCGGCCAAGCGCAAGGGACTTCGCGTTGCATTCCGCATTCAGTTATCGAATTATTCTTTCCAGCCGGAACAGGTTGCCCTTCCTCCATTCTTGCGCGAGCGAATTCCGCTGGTGAACATCGGACGCATCCCGGGCAAGGGCGATGCCCAATTTCGAGAACCTCGCTACGACGATCCCGAATTTCAAAAAGCATTCGCGGAGTTGAACGATTTATTGGCGGCGGAGTTTGAGGGCAATCCTCTGATTGAATGGATGGATCTGATGCAGTACGGATTCTGGGGCGAAGGACACACCAGCAACTTTCCTAGTCTCTTCCCTGACTATCTCACCGCCGAGCGAACTTTCGTGAACATGACGGCGCGTCAACTCGACACGTGGAAGAAGACGCCCTTGGCCGTCAACACGCAGCCGGATATCAGCAACGTCGGCAATCGCACTGTGATGGACATGGCTGTGCGAGCAGGCGCCTGGATGCGATCGGACAGCATTATTGTCGAGGAGCCGATTCAGATCGATGAACTGGCGAATCGCCCGCCCTGGGCCGCGGCCATCCTCGAAGATGGTTACCTCCGACAGTACGACACCATAAAACTGAAGCTGGACCTAGCCGGAGTCAACGAGTTGGAAAATTACATGTTGCACGTCCTGGATTTGCGCGCGAATTACTGGGCCTTATGGACCGAAGCCGACAATCTGGCTAGCTACAACGAGATGTACCCTCGCGGGTTCGAACGTCTTCGCACTAACATGGGATACCGTTTACGGCCTGCCTGGGTATGGCAACGAAAGAGATATGACGCCTTCGAAGTGATCGTATGCGTCGGCAACCGTGGAGTGTCTGGGGTTCCGGGCGTGCTGTGGCTGCACTTGGAAAGTCCCGACGGCAAAATCAATTTGAAAGGATCACTCGACGCAGGACATCCCCACGGCGGCGGCCTCCGTCAAGCGTCGTTTCTGCTTCCCAAAGGTTACAGTGGCAAGCTCAATCTTTCAGCCCAGCTTGAAATTCGCAGCGGTGTGAAGAAACCGATCGCGTGGGCATGTGAACAGACAGTCAACGCAGACGGCTCTATCACATTGGAACTCAAAGGAGAGAGCGATCGGGGCTGGCGAAAAGGCGTGTGATGTTTGTGGTCTATAAGTAAGTTTGCCGCTGAGGTTCGTTAGCGAGCTGCACGCTCGTTCGCAATCCGGGCGATCGCGAAGCAGAGTTCCACCGACGGAAAAACTTCAGCGATCGAGGGCTTTGTAGTGCCCCGGCTTAACATTTCAAGGAACGCCGCTGCTTCGTCGTAGCAACCATTCACCATGTCTTCGGGAGTTTCAGCGGGAACATTCTCCGCCTCGACAAGTCGACCGTCGCGGAAGCAGCGCCACCCGAGTTGCGGACCGAATGGGCATGTAACCGACGCGCGAAAGCCATCGCCGAATAGGTCATAGGTTTCCTCCACCATCCCCGAAGTAGGCAGCACATCGACACGCCCAGAAACTCCGTTCTCGAATTGCAGGTCTATGGCATGCCACGGAGTTGCTCCTGAAGGCGTGTTCATGGTGTGCAGATCAAATGCGATAACCTGCCCCGCGATGTACCGCAGAGTATCAACCGCGTGGACCGCTGTGGCCCAGAGGAAGTCGGGCTCTTTTCGATCGTGGCGGGCAAGAGTGCAGCGAACGTAGCGAAGGCGCCCGGCATGGTGAGTCCACTCAATCGCTCGATTCAGAAGCGGCATGAACCGCCGGTTCACCGAAACCATGTTCCGAGTCTTGGTTCTGGTGGCCGAATCCCGGAGCGCCTGCGCCTCGGCCAGCGATGATCCCAGAGGCTTCTCCACTACACAAGGAATACCTTGGCTCAGCAGTTTGATTCCGAGCGCAGAAATGTTTTCCGGCGGCACGACGGCGATGCAGCCGTCGAGTTTCTCCTGATTCAACATTTCATCGACGTCTCGATAGGCTGCCAGAAATCCGTACTTTTTGCTGAAGTCCTGTGCGCGCTCCATCCGTAGGTCGCAAACCGCAGCCAGCACGAACTCGTCAGGGTGCGCGGCTTTATATCGAGAGAGTGGAATCGCATGCCCGCTCTCCGCATGTGCTCCGCAACCGATCAATCCAAGACGAATCATAATTTCAGAATTACTCAAGCGGTGCCGGAATGGCTGATCCGCTGTTATCCAGCACCGGTCGCGCGTTCGGAGACCCGCGCACGAACCACAGCGACCCTCCCACTGCGATCGTGAGCCCCGCAAACCAAAGAACGGTGATCCGCTGACTGGGCGGCGCAGTGAAGAGCAACACCAGACTCAGCAAACCAATCAAAGAAATCGTGCGGCTCAGAAAGCGAAATACTGGGGCGGTGAAGTCGGCGGAATCTTTTAGCTCCGTGGCAACATCGATGGGCGTATTCAGGTTCTTGAACAGCAACGCCCGCCCCGGCGTATCTCCGCGGTCGAACAGCATGGATACGAAAAAAACTCCGAAGGACGCGGGGATAATAATCGCGACCTGTTGAATGAGCGACCAGTGATAAACAAAGGCGCCGAGCATTCCCAGAATCAGCCCCGTGACAAATGACGCCAGCCCAGACCATGGAGGTGTCCGGCGCACCACCAACCCCAGCAACGCTGGGGGGCCGTAGGCTAGCGACATCAAGGTGTTAAACGTCAGCATGATCTGAAAGACGCTCTGCCCGCTGGCGGCCATAATCACGGCGATCACGGTCGTCGCTCCACCGATCAAAAATGTGGTGATCCAACCCACGACAAGGAGTTCGTGTTCGCCAGCGCTCTTTCGAAACAGTGACTGATACACATCCTTGGTGAGAATCGCAGATTTCACATTGAACTGCGCCGAAAGATTGGCCATGGTGGCGCTGAACATGGCCGCCAACATGACGCCGATCAGTCCATGCGGCAGCAATGTCAGGCTGGCGACCGCGTATGCCGCTTCGCTGGCGTTTGGCAGGCCCATTTGCGGGAGTGTCGGATAGACCACGCGCATCGCCATCGGCGGAATGAACCACAAGAAAGCTCCAACGAAAAACAGTCCGCAGCACAGCAACGCGATTTTGCGAGCTGAACGCTCGTCATCCACGCTGAAGTAGCGCTGCGCCATGGCGCTGGTGTTGTAGCCGAAAGCCACCATGATCGTCCACGACGCGATGTAGATCCAGCCGAACTCTCCTGAAACATGCAGCGTTTTCATTTCTGGCGGCAGGGAATGCACTAGACCGCTCACTCCGCCCACTCGGGCAAGCGACATGACGACGAGAACCATGCAAAACGGCATGAGGATGGAGGCTTGCAGAAAATCCGTGACCACCACAGCCCACAAGCCACCCAGCACGCAATAGAAAACAATCAGCGCGCCCGCGCCGAGAATTGTCCAGGTCACAGGAAAACCGCAGGCGGAAGATACAAAGAGGCTCAGACCAAACAACGTGCTGGCGCTGGTAAATAGCTGGAACACGATCGTGGTCCAGGAAAAAACTTGGTGCGTCGCCGGATTGAAGCGCCCCGAAAGATATTCCATCACTGTGGTGATGCGAGTGCGTCGCCAGCGCTTGGCGAAGACAAAGTAGCCGAGCAAAAAGCTTAAGGCGTTTCCGATGTAGAGCCCGATGGCCGCGATGCCGGAGCGATATGCGACGCCAGCTGCCCCGGTAAACGTCCAGGCGCTGAAGCCCGCCATGAAACAACTCAGGCCGGCGACCAGCCAGGGAATGCGGCTTCCGCCGCGAAAATATTCGGCCGCACCCCGATTGAAGCGCAAAACGTAGAAGCCGACACGCACCATGAGGAGCGCGTAGAGGGCGATGACCGCATAATCTACGAAGTTTGCGCCTGCCATAGAAAAAGACTAGAAGAACAAAAGCTAGGCTTCCTTATACTTTGTTTTCCATTGAAATAGAAGCTAAGAAACAACAAAAGAAAGAATTCGTCGCTATACGAATGCTATACTCGGTCCCGCGATGCCTCGCCCTTCGCTTCTAATCAGCGCTGGAGAAGAACTGTTTGCGTCATTCTTCTCTCGACAAGAGCAACTGCGCTTGGGCCGTCTATTCCAATGGGAACGGCAAGCGACCAGCAAACTCACCGCAGATTTCAGGCAGAGTTTGAGCACAGCACAAGCACTGATAACTACCTGGGACAGCCCTCATTTTGCCGACGACCTGCCGCGTCTGGCCCCGCATCTGCACATCATCGCCCATTGCGGAGGAGAAGTGAAATCACGCTTCTCGCGAGCCCTCTTCAAACGCCTGACCATTACTAACGCGCAGGTCCCCATGGCGCGCGCCACCGCTGAGATGGGTGCTACCCTGCTCCTGTATTGCGCACGCAATGTAGACTTCTATCGTTCCGAGTTGCGAAAGCGGTCAAACCAGATCTATGACGAGGTCCACCTCCAAGGAAGTTCCGAATCACTGATCGGCCAGTCGGTAGCCATGATCGGGTTTGGCCGGATCGGTCGCGCGTTGGTGGACTTGCTGCGTGGCTTCGACGTCCAGTGGTTGGTTCATGACCCGTACGCTCCGCGCTCGCTTTCGCGGCAATATCCCGTGCGCTTCGTCAGCTTACAGAAGTTACTACACCAGGCTCACTTGCTAGTCCTGACGGCGGCGTTGACCGAACAAACTCGAGGCCTGTTGGGCCGGGAAAATCTAGCGCGACTGCCGGACGGAGCGTGCGTCATCAACATCGCCCGTGGTGGCCTGATCAATTTGGATGCTCTTAGGAAAGAGGTGCAGCAGGGACGGCTGCGCTGTGCCATCGACGTGACCGATCCGCTGGAACCGCTTCCGGTTGATGATCCGTTGAGAACCATGCCGGGAGCGATTGTCACCCCCCACATCGCCGGAAGCGGGCGGCGAGTCCGCCAAGGTATCGCCCGCGTAGTGTTGGATGACCTGGAAAGATTCTTCAGCGGCAAGAAAGTCGAAAATCGAGTGACAACTTCCATGCTGGACCGGATGACGTGAGCATGAGAATCTCTTTCTCAACGCTTGCCTGTCCGGACTGGACGATGGCACAAATCATCGCGATGGCCGCAGACGCGGGCTATCACGGAATTGAGTTGCGTTTTGTGCAGGGCGAAGACTCATTGTGGAAGCTGCCAGTATTTTCAGGAGAGGAACTGGCATCCACGAAACGCGCATTAGCGGATCACGCATTGACTATCCCGTGTCTGGATACAAGTTGCCGATTTCATTCTCCGGGCGCAGCGGAACGCGAAAGTTGGATGACCGAAGGAAAACGGATGGCCGATTTGGCCGCAGAATTAGGCGCACCGGGCCTGCGTGTTTTCGGTGACACCATCCAGCCCGGAGC
>Ga0209168_10000669_pt1 | contig 30993 bp, 39 predicted proteins | sample Coa_R1_FD_187156 | JGI IMG/M metagenome (GOLD analysis project Ga0209168, IMG submission 187156) | Surface soil microbial communities from Centralia Pennsylvania, which are recovering from an underground coalmine fire - Coalmine... | ecosystem: Environmental > Terrestrial > Soil > Unclassified ...
GCACGTCGAGTACGAGACGGCGAACCGTCACTACGCGCACGTGGATTGCCCGGGGCACGCTGATTACATCAAGAACATGATCACGGGCGCGGCGCAGATGGATGGCGCGATCCTGGTGGTCGCGGCGACGGATGGTCCGATGCCGCAGACGCGGGAGCACGTGCTCTTGGCGCGCCAGGTGGGTGTGCCCTACATCGTGGTGGCGTTGAACAAGTGCGATGCGGTGGACGATCCCGAGCTGTTGGATCTGGTTGAACTGGAAGTGCGCGAGCTGCTGAAGTCGTACAAGTTTCCGGGCGACGACGTGCCGGTGATTCGGTTGTCGGCGCTTGGCGCGTTGAATGGGGAAGAGAAGTGGGAGAAGCAGATTGACGCGCTGATGGAAGCTGTCGACAAGAGCGTACCGCAGCCTGCGCGTGAACTGGATAAGCCGTTCCTGATGCCGATCGAAGATATTTTCTCGATCTCGGGACGCGGCACGGTGGTGACGGGCCGAATCGAGCGCGGCAAGGTGAAGGTCGGCGAGGAAGTGGAAATTGTGGGCTTCCGCGAGACGCGCAAGACGGTGGTCACGGGCGTCGAGATGTTCAAGAAGCAGCTGGACGAAGGCATGGCGGGCGACAACGCTGGCCTGCTGCTGCGCGGCATTGGCAAAGACGACGTGGAGCGCGGCATGGTGCTGGCGAAGGGTGGATCGATCACGCCGCATACCAAGTTCAAGGCTGAGGTATACATCCTGACGAAAGAAGAGGGCGGACGACACACGCCATTCTTCAAGGGATATCGTCCGCAGTTTTACTTGCGAACGACGGACGTGACGGGCGTAGCGGAATTGCCGGCGGGAACGGAAATGGTGATGCCGGGAGACAACGTGAGCCTGGTGATCGAACTGATCACGCCGGTGGCCATGGAGAAGGGCCTGCGGTTTGCGATTCGTGAAGGCGGCCACACGGTGGGCGCCGGAACCATCGCGGAGATTATTCAGTAAGGCAGCTTCTAACGCGGCTTGCGGCATGCCGCCAGTTCTTTCCTCCTGGAGATGCCGGGAGGGGTTAGCGAGATGAAACAGTGATTGGAAAAGAGAGAATTCGGATTCGGTTGAAAGCTTACGACTATCGCATTCTGGATCAGTCGACGGGCGAGATCGTGGAGACGGCGCGGCGTACGGGCGCGCAGATTGCGGGACCGATACCGCTGCCCACGATGAAGAATAAGTACTGCGTGCTGCGTTCGCCGCATGTGGACAAGAAGTCGCGCGAGCAGTTTGAGATCCGCACACACAAGCGGCTGCTCGATATTCTCGAGCCGACGCAGCAGACGGTCGACGCGCTGATGAAGCTGGATCTGCCGGCTGGTGTGGATGTGGAGATTAAAGCATTCGGGAAAGAGCATAAATAGCTTCGAGTCTCGAGCTATGAGCTACGAGACGGAAGCTCCCAGCCAATAGGCGCCTGATGGCGACCCAAGCTGGATGGAGAGAGGGAAATGGCAACGAAGGTCGCGGGGATTTTGGGTAAGAAGGTCGGTATGACGCAGTTGTTTGACTCGAAGGGCGACGTTCGTCCTGTCACAGTGGTGCAGGCCGGCCCTTGCGTGGTGACGCAGCATAAGACGGCTGTAAAAGACGGATACGAGTCGGCCCAGATCGGCCTGGTCGAGTTTGTGAAGGAGTCGCGGCTTTCGAAGCCGGAGCGCGGACATCTGGCGAAGAACAATCTTCCTCCGGTGAAGTTCCTGCGTGAGGTTCCGTTAGAGGTCGATGCAGCCGCTGACGGAAATGGTGCAGTGAAGGTTGGCGATCGTGTGCTGGTCGAGATTTTTGACGGAGAGAAATTTGTCGACATCGTCGGAGTCAGCAAGGGGCGCGGGTTTCAGGGCGTGGTGAAGCGGCATCATTTCGGTGGTGGTCCCAAGTCGCACGGTTCGATGTTCCAGATCACCGGTTCGATCGGATCGTCGGCATTCCCATCCCGCGTGTTCAAAGGTATGCGGATGTCCGGTCACATGGGTAATCAACAGGTGACGGCGCGGAACTTGCGCGTGCTGGGCGTTGACAAGGACGAGAACCTCCTGGTTGTCGAGGGCAGCGTGCCGGGCGCGAATGGCGGATACATCGTGATCACGAAGGCGAAGAAGCCGCCAAGAGAGCGTCGTGGATTCGCAGGTTCGGCGACGGTCGATCCGTTGAAGGCAGCAAAGAGGGCGGCCAAGAAGGCGTAGCGGGCAAGAGCGCCCGCTCCACACGAGCATATATATATGGCAACGATTGACATACACAATTTGAGCGGCGAGAAGGTCGGGACATTCGATCTCGCCGATGAGATCTTCGGCGCGGTGAATGAAGATCTGCTTTGGGAGGCGGTAAAGCATTACCGCGCCAGCCAGCGTGCCGGAACGCACAAGACGAAAGCGCGATGGGAAGTGTCGGGCTCCGGCAAGAAATTATGGAAGCAGAAGGGTACGGGGCGGGCGCGAATTGGATCGATCCGGTCGCCACTATGGCGGCATGGAGCGACGGTACATGGTCCAGTGCCGCGGTCGTATGACTACACCTTCCCCAAGAAAAAGCTGCTGGGCGCGTTGCGTTCGGCGCTGGCTTCCAAGTTTGCCGACGGCAAGCTCATCGTGGTGAATGCGTTCGATCTAAAAGAACCGAAGACCAAGGAATTCCAGAAAGCGCTCGACGCTCTCAAGGTAGACAAGACGGTTTTAGTGGTAGAAGCGCCGAAACACGATAACCGCAATCTGGAGCTGAGCGCACGGAATATCGATGGACTCGAACTGGTGCGGGGAAATGAAGTGCATCCCTACCATCTGCTGAAGCATGACCGCGTGATCTTCTCGCATCCGGCGATTGAGAAGCTGCAGATTTCGTTGAAAGACTCTGTCTCGAAGAAGCATCGCAAGTCCGGAGCGGGTGAAGAAGAAGGCGCAAAGAAGCCGGTGAAAGAGCGACGCCGCCGGCAGCGTAACGAAAAAGCGGCGGAGGTGGCGTAATGAAGAGCGCATACCAGATCATTCGCCGTCCGGTGATTACCGAAAAGGGTCTCGCGATTAAGGAGAACCAGAATACCCTCGTGTTCCAGGTGTCTCCGAAGGCGACCAAGACGGAAATCAAAGAAGCGGTGCAATCGATTTTCAAGGTGAAAGTGCATTCGGTACGCACGGCGACATATCCGGGAAAAGAGCGTCGGAGAGGGAAGTTCGCCGGCTATCGTCCGGATTGGAAGAAGGCGTATGTGCGGTTGCGCAGCGGCGAGAAGATGCCGGAATATGCGCAGAATTTGTAGAAAGACAGCTATCAGCCATCAGCCGTCAGGTTTCAGCAAAGGCGACGGCATCGAAGTTGATAGCTAAGAGCTGAGAGCTTCATTATGCCGATTAAGACATACAGACCGACGACGCAGACGCTGCGGTATCGCACAACGCTCGTCAATGACGACATCACGACGAAACATCCGCATAAGCCGCTGGTCGAACCCAAGCCGCGCACGGGTGGGCGGCGCAACTCTGGCGACACAACGATGCGGTTCATCGGTGGCGGCCACAAGCGCAAGTTGCGCATCATCGATTTCAAGCGCGACAAGACCGGGATTCCGGCGACAGTAGCGACGATCGAATACGATCCAAATCGATCCTCGCGCATCGCCTTGCTCGCATATGCCGATGGCGAGAAACGGTACATTCTGCAGCCCGAAGGGTTGAAGGTTGGACAGAAAGTTCTCAGCGGACCGGAAGCCGACATCCTTGTCGGTAACGCTTTGCCGCTGCGGAACATTCCACCAGGCACGGTGATCCACAATCTTGAGTTGAAGCCCGGCAAGGGGGCGCAGATGGTGCGGTCGGCGGGCGGATCAGCGCAGTTGGTCGCAAAGGAAGAAGAATACGCGCTGGTGAAACTGCCGTCGGGCGAGACGCGCAAGATTTCGCAAGACTGCATGGCGACCATCGGACAAGTCGGCAATATCGATCACGAGAACGTGACCATCGGCAAGGCCGGTCGTTCGCGTTGGCTGGGCAAGCGCCCGCATAATCGTGGCGTATCAATGAATCCGGTAGACCATCCGCATGGCGGCGGCGAGGGCAAGACTTCAGGCGGACGGCATCCAGTCACGCCATGGGGCCAGCCGACGCGTGGGTACAAGACGCGGAACAACAAGCGGACGGACAAGTTTATTGTGAGCCGAAGAAGCAAGTAAGAGTTCCACGAGAGGATAGGGGTTCCTCGGTTCGCTCGGAATGACAACAGTTTTGGGTTTTGCTAAAAGCTAGGAGCTAACAGCTAGAGGCTGAATTTATATGGCGCGTTCAACGAAAAAAGGTGCATTCGTCGATGGCTACTTGCAGACGCGGGTAGAAGGAATGAATGCCCGCAATGAAAAGAAAGTGGTTCGTACCTGGTCTCGACGTTCGACGGTGGTTCCGGAGATGGTGGGGCACACGATCGCGGTCCACAACGGGAAGAAGTTCATCCCTGTATATGTGACCGAGAACATGGTGGGGCACAAGCTGGGCGAGTTCAGCTTCACGCGTACGTTCAAGGGACACTCGATGAAGGCGGCGACGGAAGTTGCTGCGAAGCCTGCGGGTATCCCGGGCGGACCGGGAGCTCCGGCGCCGGCAGCCACGTCAGCGCCAGCAGCACCGAAGGCATAAAAGGAAGCTTCTGGCTACTAGCTTCTAGCTACTAGCCAAGACGCTTCTAGGCTCGGCGACCGAATAATGACGCAAGACAGTTTCTGGCTTCTGATTTAGCTAGGAGCTAGCAGCTAGGAGCTAGTAGCTATTATGGAATTTCGAGCAAAAAAGATGTTTTTGCGGGTTTCGCCACAGAAGGCTCGGCTGGTGCTGGAGTTGATCAAGGGCCGCCGCGTGGAAGATGCGCGCAACACGCTGATGTTCACCAAGAAACGCGTGGCGGAGCACGTTGCCAAGTTGCTTCAGTCGGCGCTCGACAATGCGAACTTCCTCGCGACCGAGAAAGGGTTGGATGTCGAGATCGATAACCTGTACGTGAAGAGCGCGATCGCGAATGACGGTCCGCGCATGAAGCGGATTCGCCCGGCGCCGCAAGGACGGGCCTACCGATATCAGCGACGTATTGCGCATATCGAGCTGGTCCTGGCGGAGCGCGGGAAGAACGGAGCGGTGGCAACAGTAGTCGGCGAAGAAGCTGCTCCAGCGGCGCGGGCAAGGGTACGGCGTCGAGCTCCTGCGGTAAAGGCTTCTGGCAAGAAGAAAGTGGCAGCGAAATAGTTTCAAGTTTCGAGTTTCGGGAAGAACCAAAAGCGCTCATCAGGAATACTCGAAACCCGAAACTCGAAACTGGAAACTGGTTGGTTTTTAGGAGAAGCAATGGGACAAAAAGTCCATCCTTATGGTTTTCGGCTTGGGTTCACGAAGCCGTGGAAGTCGCGCTGGTTTGCGGAGCGAGACTACGACAAACAGTTGCATGAGGACGTGAAGCTGAAGAATGAGCTTAAAGACAAGCTCAAGTCGGCGGGCGTCAGCGCGATTGAGATCGAGCGTCCGGGCAACAAGCTCCGCATTATTATCAAGACAGCGCGTCCAGGAATCATCATCGGACGCAAGGGCGCGGAAATCGACAAGCTAAAAGCGGAGCTGCAGAAGCGCACCGGGGGTAAAGACATTTTCGTCGATATCCAGGAAGTGCATAAACCCGAGCTTGACGCGCAGCTGGTGTCAGAGTCGATCGCGCTGCAGTTGGAAAAGCGTGTAGGATTCCGGCGCGCGATGCGCAAAGCGGTCGATTCGGCGTTGCGTTTCGGATGCAAGGGAATCAAGGTTCGCGTAAGCGGACGGTTGAACGGCAACGAAATCGCGCGCTCGGAGTGGTATCTGCAGGGGCGTTTGCCGCTGCACACGTTGCGCGCGGATATCGATTTCGGATTTACCGAAGCGCGCACGACTTATGGCGTGATCGGCGTGAAGTGCTGGGTATACAAGGGCGAGATCCTGCAGCAGAAGAAGCGTGAGCCGCAGGCGGCGGTAGGCGGGTTCTAGCAGAGATTCTGGCTAAGAGCTAAAGGCTAAGGGCTGATTTTATGTTGATGCCAAAGAAAGTGAAGTATCGGAAACAGCAGCGCGGGCGCATGACCGGGAAGGCGTGGCGCGGATCGACGCTGTCGTTCGGCGATTTCGGGCTAAAGGTGCTCGAGCCGGGTTGGGTGACCGACCGTCAGATCGAAGCAAGCCGTGTCGCCATGACGCGTTTCGTGAAGCGCGGCGGCAAGATCTGGATTCGCGTGTTCCCCGACAAGCCGGTTACAAAGAAGCCGGCCGAAACCCGTATGGGCAAGGGGAAGGGTGCGCCGGATCACTGGGTCGCAGTTGTGAAACCAGGGAAGATCCTGTTCGAGATGGAAGGCGTGTCGCACCAGGACGCGAGCGAGGCGATGCGGTTGGCGTCGCACAAGCTCTCGCTGCGGACGACACTGGTGAAGCGCGAGGGAGCGCACTGATCGAGTCGCGCGCCCCAGTTGTGAGTCGCGAGCCAAAATCAAAGAAATGCCTTTACTGGCAACTGGGTACTGGCAACTGAGAACTGAATTATGAAGGTCGACAAAATTCGAAACTTAACCGACGTTGAGCTAAGCCATCAGGAACGCGAGTTGGCCGATGAGCTTTTCAAGCTGAAATTCCAACTCAACATGGGACAGACGGAGAGCCTGAAGAAGATTCGCGGGCTGCGCAAGGATATCGCGCGGGTGAAGACAATCATGACTGAGCGCAAGCGGCCTGCAGCAACGGAGAAACCCTAATGGCGGAAACGACACAGAAGGCGCAGGGCCGCCGCAAAGAGGTGGTGGGCGAAGTAGTGGCGAATCGCATGCACAAGACGATTGTGGTGCAAGTCACACGGAAGAAGGCTCATCCGTTTTACGGACGCGTAATCGCGCGGCACAAGAAGTTTTATGCCCATGATGAAACGAACCAGGCGCACGTGGGTGATGTCGTGCGAATCGAGGAGACACGTCCGTTGTCGAAGCTGAAACGTTGGAAGTTGAAAGACATTGTGCGCAAAGCGGCGCTGCTGCCTGAGGCGGCAGTGGACGCGGCGAGCTAAAGGAGATTCCTCGCGGCATCGCCGCTCGGAACGGCAGGATTTAGGGAGACAACGTCATGGCTGTGATGATGAGATCGATGCTGGAGGTCGCCGACAATTCTGGCGCACGCAAGCTGCAGATGATTCTGCCGCTGGGAGGGTCGACAGGATTGAATGCCGGACTGGGCGACGTGATCACGGCCGCCGTGAAGGAATCGGCGCCCGAAGGCCAAGTGCAGAAGGGCAAAGTTGTGAAGGCCGTTATTGTGCGGACGCGTAAAGAGCACCGGCGCCGCGACGGAACTTATATCCGGTTTGATCAGAATGCAGCCGTGCTGATCAACGAAGCAGGCGAACCGGTGGGGACGCGCGTTTTTGGTCCGGTGGCGCGTGAGTTGCGCGAAAAGAGATTTTTGAAGATCGTGTCTCTGGCACCGGAAGTTATCTAGGCAGGGTTGAGACGGAATTTATGCGAACAGTAAGCACTGAAAACAAGCGAGTGGATATCCGGCGAAATGACACCGTGAAGGTGATCACCGGAAGGGACAAAGGCAAGGAAGGGCGCGTACTGCGCGTGTTTCCCAACGACGCGAAGCTCCTGGTGGAGCACGTGATGATGGTGAAGAAACACGTGCGTCCGAATCCGCAGCGCAACATCAAGGGTGGTATCGCCGAGCAGGAGAGCCGGATTGCGATCTCGAACGTGCAACTGGTTTGTTCCACGTGCGGTCCGGTAAGGATCGGGCACGAAGTGCGCGGGGACCGAAAAGTCCGTGTGTGCAAGAAGTGCGGAACGACATTAGACAAATAGTTGAGTGATTGAGTCATTTAGCGATTGAAAATTTTTCGCCTTAAATCGCGCAATCACACGATCGCTCAATTCTCACGAACCGGTAACCACTCCGAAACCGTGAGCAAGGATTGAAGGACATGGCAAAGGATAAAAAAGGACAGAAGGAAGCGGCTCCAGAGCAGAAGGGACCGGAGCAGGCGCGGCATAGCGCGAAAGAAAAACCGCGGCTACGTGCTCGGTTCGAGAAGGAAGTGGCTCCCGCACTGCTGAAAGAGCTGGAACTGAAGAATGTTATGGCGGTTCCACGACTGCACAAGATTGTCGTGAACATGGGTGTAGGCGAGGCCACGCAGAACGCGAAGGTGCTCGACCCGGCCGTCAATGAACTGGGGCAGATCACCGGCCAGAAACCGATCGTGACGCGAGCGAAGAAGTCGATTGCTGCATTCAAGGTTCGTCAGGGGCAGTCGATTGGCGCGATGGTCACGCTGCGGGGTGACCGCATGTATGAGTTCTTCGACCGTTTGGTGAATATCGTGCTGCCACGGGTGCGCGACTTCAAGGGAGTATCCAGCAAGTCGTTTGACGGCCGTGGCAACTACACGATTGGCCTGCATGACCAGTTGATTTTCCCCGAGATTTCGTACGAGAAAGTGGACAAGCTGAAAGGCATGAATGTCACGATTGTGACGACGGCGGCAAATGACAATCAGGCACGGTCGTTGCTGAAGCATATGGGAATGCCCTTCAGGGCATAGGAAGTCGGGAGTTCGAAGTCAGAATGCAGAATGTTTGAGCTGAGAGCTGTCAGCCGAGAGCTGACAGCCAGTAGCTAGGAGCTAGAAGCTAAGTGGCGACTACAGCAAAAAGAGTTAAGGACGCACGAAAACCCAAGTTTTCCACGCGCAAGCACAACCGCTGCAAGCTGTGCGGACGTCCGCGCGCTTTTCTGCGCAAGTTCGGCATTTGCCGCTTGTGTTTCCGGCAGCTGGCGCTTCGCGGGGAAATTCCAGGGGTTTCGAAGTCTTCGTGGTAGTGCGGTGTGCATCCCGACAGGAAACCGCCTCGGGATGACAAGGTTCGAGCGGAGGGTAGTGATCCTTCGCGGGACAGAAAACGTCCCGCTCTGGATGACAACCTTGAGGAAGTGAGCACGTAGCAAGTTCGGTGGAACAAGCCGCTGCAGGTTCTCCGCGATAGGCGGAGCGAACGAGTGGCTCAAGGAGAAGCAGACGATGAGGTTGACCGATCCGGTCGCAGATATGCTGACGAGAGTGCGAAATGCACTCCAGGCCCGGCACCAAAAGGTGGATATTCCGGCTTCGCGCTTGAAGCTGGAGATTGCCCGCATTTTGAAAGAGGAAGGCTATATCTCCAATTTCAAAGCTACGGAAGAAGAGGGCCACAAGATCATCCGTGTGTACCTTAAATATGGCGCCAATAACGAGGCGGCGATCTCGAAGGCGGAGCGTGTGTCGCGCCCTGGCTGCCGCGTGTATGTGCGGCGCAGCGAGATTCCACGCGTGCTGGGCGGAATGGGAATCAACATCCTGACCACGCCGCGGGGCGTGATGACCGGCCGTCAGGCACGCAAAGAAGGCGTGGGCGGCGAGTTGCTGTGCGAGATTTACTAGAAAAGCAGCCATCAGCTATCAGCCGTCAGCTATCCGCAAAAGCGACGGCAACAGAAGCTGAAAGCTGAGAGCCGAGAGCTGAAAGCTTATGTCGAGAATTGGAAAAAAGCCGATTGCGATTCCCAAGGGGGTCACGATCAAAGTTGAAGGAAATACGGTCCTGGTGCAGGGGCCGAAGGGCAGGGTGGACACTCCGCTGCCGGCCGGGATCAAGGTCGAGCAGAAGGACGGGCATCTGCTGGCGGTCCGCGAAAACGATTCACAGTCCGCTGTTCACGGATTGGCCCGAGCGCTGGTAAACAATGCCGTCGAGGGCGTAACCAAGGGCTGGACCCGGGAACTGGAAATCGTCGGTATTGGATATCGCGCCGAGATGAAGGGCAAGGTCACTGTGGTGTTCAACCTTGGCTATTCCCATCCTATCGAGTATCCGTTGCCGACCGGGGTGGACGCCGTGGTCGATCCGAAGCAGACGCGCATCACGCTGACGGGTATCGATCGGCAGAAGGTCGGACAGGTTGCGGCCGAAATGCGTTCTCTGCGTCCGCCGGATCCGTACAAGAACAAGGGCGTGCGCTATGTGGGCGAACGTCTGAAGAAGAAAGTTGGAAAGACGGGAGCGAAATAAGCTTGCAGCTTTCAGTTTTCGGCTCTCAGCCTTCGGGCTTGGGAATTTGCTGAAAAGCTGGCGGCTGACAGCTGAGGGCTTTACTCATGCTGACGAAAATTACAAAGAACGAAAAACGCGGACACGTACACGAGCGCATCCGCAAGAAGTTACAGGGTACGGCGGAACGTCCGCGGCTGAATGTGTACCGTTCGCTGAATCATATTTACGTGCAGGTCATCGATGACCTGCATGGCAAGACGCTGGTCTCCGCCAGCACTGCGGAGGGCAAGAAGGAAGCCCGGACGACAGGTGGGAACGTAGCTTCGGCGAAGGCGGTGGGGAAGACGATCGCCGAGCGCGCGAAGGCGAAGGGCGTGACCAAGGTCGTGTTCGACCGAGGCGGATATATTTATCACGGGCGCGTGAAGGCCTTAGCCGACGCGGCCCGAGAAGCAGGACTGCAGTTCTAGCTGCGAGCTTTGAGTCGCGAGCTGCGAGCAAATCAAATTTGCTTCTGGCTCGAAGCTCGAAGCTCGAGACTCGAAGCTGAAAAACTATGCCAACAGTGATCAAGAAACTCGATGCAGGGGCCTACCAACTGAAGGATCAGGTGGTAGCCATTAACCGCGTGACCAAAGTGGTCAAGGGCGGAAAGAATCTTTCGTTTGCGGCGCTGGTGGTTGTGGGCGATCCGTCTGCGGGAGTGGTCGGCTACGGATCGGGCAAGGCGAAGGAAGTGCCGCAGGCCATCCGCAAGGGGATCGAGTCGGCAAAGAAGAACCTGATGAAGGTGAATCTGACGCAGACCAGCATTGCGCACTTGGTGCTGGGACGGTATGGTTCCGGCAAAGTTCTGCTGAAGCCGGCACCGGAAGGCACGGGCGTGATCGCGGGCGGTGCGGTACGTGCGGTGATGACGTCAGCGGGAGTGCAGAACGTGCTGACGAAGTCGATCGGAACAACCAATCCGCACAATGTGATCAAGGCAACGTTCGACGCGCTGAAACAGTTAAAGAATCGTGAGAGTGTGGCGACTCTCCGCGGCAAAACCGCGCAAGAGCTCTAGAAACAAGAGGCCAGCGGTCAGTTGTTAACGGCCCAGCAAAACGTAGCACAACAACTTCGGACGCTGGCTGCTGATCACTTGCCAGCGATCACTGAGGGTTTAAGATGACGGCAAAGAAGACGAATGCGGGCAGCGGGAAAGTGCAACTCAAATGGGTGCGCTCCGCGATTTGTGCCCCAGAAAAACAGAAACTGGTAATCAAGGGCTTGGGATTTACGCGGCTCAATCAGGTGATTGAGCGTCCGGACACGCAGGCTATCCGTGGGATGGTGGCGAAGGTGCCCCATTTAGTAGAGGTTTTGGACTGATAGCCATCAGCTTTCAGCTATCAGCCTCCAGCGAAATTGCTTGGCTGAAAGCTAAAAGCGTAGAGCTGAGAGCTTACTTATGAATTTATCCAATATTCACGCACCGAAGAAGGCGACTACCAAGCGCAAGCGCGTGGGGCGCGGTATGGGCTCCGGCATGGGAAAGACCTCGACTAGGGGACATAAAGGGCAGAGGTCACGTACTGGTTCCCGCATGATCCGCGGGTTTGAAGGCGGCCAGATGCCGCTGCACCGGCGCATGCCGAAGCGCGGCTTCACGAATATCTTCCGCAAGGAATACAACATCGTGAGTCTGGAGCGGCTGGCCGAGCTTGGAGAAACAACGATTAATCCCGACGTTCTGCGGAAGGCGGGCGTGATCAAGACGAAGCATCCGGTGAAGATTCTGGGTGACGGCGAATTGACAGTGGCCCTCACCGTAAGCGCACACAAATTCTCGAAGACGGCGCAGGAAAAAATCACCAAGGCAGGCGGCAAGGTTGAGGTCTTGCAGTAATGTTTGACAAGCTGGCGAATATCTTTCGCATTCCGGATCTGCGCAAGCGGATCATATTTACGCTTGCGATGCTGTTTGTATATCGCCTGGGTGGACACCTGCCCACGCCCGGGATCGATACGGCCAAGCTGGAGCAGTTCTTCACGCAAGGCAGCACGAGCGGGTCGCTGTTGGGATTTGTCGATCTGTTCTCGGGCGGCCAACTCCGCCGCATGACGATCTTCGCCCTGGGGATCATGCCCTACATCACGGCATCGATCATCCTGCAGTTGCTGACCGTGGTCTATGAGCCGCTGGCCAAACTGCAGAAAGAAGGCGAACTCGGGCGCAAGAAGATTACGCAGTGGACGCGATACATCACGGTGATCCTCAGCGCGGTGCAATCATTTGGTATCGCGATTGGATTGGAAAAAGGCGGATTCGCGCTGAACCCCGGTTGGGGTTTCCGGCTGATGACGATGCTGACACTAACCACGGGCAGCGCCTTCATCATGTGGCTGGGTGAACAGATCACCGATCGTGGGGTGGGCAACGGGATGTCGTTGCTGATCTTTGCCGGCATCGTGGTGGGCTTGCCGCGTGGCGTTGTTGAGTTGATCGACAAGGCTAGGAATGCCTCATGGGGAGCGATGACGTTCCCCTTGATGGTCGGGCTGATCATCTTCATGATCGCGGTGGTGGCCTTCATTGTGTATGTGGAACGCAGCGAGCGGCGAATACCGGTGCAGTACGCCAAGCGTGTGGTCGGACGCAAGGTAATGGGCGGTCAGTCCACGCACTTGCCATTGCGCGTGAATGCGGGTGGCGTTATGCCGGTCATCTTCGCGTCTTCGATTCTGACGTTGCCGCAGACGATTGGCTACGGATTTCGCTCGAGCCGGTACTTTGGCCCGCTGTTTGAATCGATCCGCTGGGGCGAGCCGCTATACGAACTGCTTTACGCTGTCGGGATCATCTTCTTCGCATACTTCTACGTTTCGATTGTGTTCAATCCGAGCGAAGTTGCGGATAATATGCGGAAGTACGGGGGCTTCATTCCAGGCATTCGTCCGGGAAAACGCACGGCTGACTTCATCAACGAAGTATTGACGCGAATTACCCTGGTGGGAGCGCTCTACCTGATCATCATCTCGTTCATTCCAGAATGGATGATCACCGGCATTCATCTCAACCATTTGTACGGGCCGTTCGGCCGATTCTTCGAGAATCTGCCGACCTGGTTCACGAACGGGCTGGGCGTGAACTTTTACTTCGGTGGTACCTCTCTCTTGATCGTCGTAGGCGTAGCCATGGACACGGTGACGCAGATTGAAGCGCAGCTGATCATGCGTCATTACGATGGATTTACGCCGCGCAGCGGACGCGTCCGCGGCCGCCGCTGGTAGAAGGAAACGCGCCGAGCGCGCGGTTAATAAGCTGGCCGAAGCGCGAGCGCGGAGCTTAGGTTCTTCGACCTGCAAGAGGCGCAGGTCCTGAGATGAGAATCGTTGTGAGATGGGGTTGCTGCACCTTGGCGTTCCTTGACGCACGCCGGGGACATTGAGGTCGGGAGGCTTGGGCCAAGCCGATGGCGCAGGAAACCTCGTGTGCAGTAGGTCCCATGGTACTGCTTGGGCCACCGGGTGCCGGAAAAGGCACTCAATCCAAGCGGATCATGGAACGCTATGGAATTCCCCAGATTTCAACGGGTGACCTGCTTCGGGAGCATGTGTCCCGGGGCACCGAGTTGGGAGTCGTCGCCAAATCGATTATGGCGCGTGGCGAGCTGGTTTCCGACGACTTGGTTTGTAACATGGTGCGGCAACGGTTGATGCAGCCGGACTGCAAGCGTGGGTACATATTGGATGGATTTCCCCGAACTGCAGCCCAGGCCGGGTGGCTGGATGCGTTGCTCGAGGACGAGCTCTTTGACAATTCGTGTCCGACGAAGGCATGGCCGATTGTGATACGGCTGGTCGTCGACTATAATCAGCTATTGCTCCGGATTACTGGACGACGTTCTTGTCCCACCTGTGGACGGATCTATAACGTCCACTTCCAGCCGCCCCGTTTCGACGAAGTCTGCGACGAAGCGCATGGAACGAAGCTGGTAGCCCGCAATGACGACCGGTTGGAAGTAATTCAGCCACGACTCACGGCATTCGAGGAGCAGACGCGTCCGGTGGCCGAATACTACCGGCAAACGGGCAGACTGAGATCGGTGAATGGCGATCAGCCGGTGGATGAGGTCACGGCTGAGATCATCAAGATCATCGAAGATCATCAGGCGTAAGAAGGAAGCATGGCGATCGTTTGCAAGTCAGCCAATGAGATTGAAAAGATGCGGCACAGTGGCCACATCGTTCGCCAGGTACTGGATCATGTAAAGGCGATAGTGGCGCCTGGCGTCTCGACCATGGATCTGGAACGGGCCGCAGATAAGAAGATCAAGGAACTTGGCGCCAAGCCGGCGTTTAAGGGTTATTACGATTATCCGTGCGTGCTGTGCACGTCGGTGAATGAAGAGATCGTGCATGGGATCCCCTCAGAGAAACGAGTGCTGAAAGAGGGAGACATCGTTTCGATCGACTGCGGTGCGGTGCTCGACGGTTACTATGGCGATGCGGCCATCACAGTGCCAGTCGGAAATGGACTGAGGCCCGAACTGAAGAAGCTATTGGAAGTTACAGAGGCTTCGCTGTACCGCGGGATTGAGCAGGCGCGGATCGGGAATTCGATTGGCGATGTTGGAGCCGCGGTCCAGGAACACGTGGAGGCTGCGGGATTCAGCGTCGTGCGCGAGTTCGTGGGACACGGCATTGGGACACGGTTGCACGAAGAGCCGCAGGTTCCGAATTTTGGTGCGCGTGGGCACGGAGCAAAATTGCGAGAAGGAATGGTGATCGCAATTGAGCCGATGGTGAATTACGGCAAACCCGAGACGCGCGTGTTGGGCGACAAGTGGACCGCGGTCACCGCAGACGGAAGCTTCAGTGCCCACTTCGAACATTGTGTGGCAGTGACGAAAGATGGGCCGGTGATTTTGACGCAGTAGCAGCTTCTAGCTGCTGGCTCCTAGCTTCTAGCTAGTCGGGTTGGCGGTGAGCTAGAAGCGGGTAGCTAAGAAGCCAGGAGCGAATGAGCAAAGAAGACGCGATTGAAGTTGAGGCGTCTTGCGGGCGTGAGCGAAGCGGGAGCCCGCAGCCGAAATCCTGAGCGCAGTTTGCGAAGGATCTCGGGCTGAAGAGCACAAGGAGCGAATGAGTAAAGAAGACGCGATTGAAGTCATGGCGGTAGTGCTGGAGCCGCTGCCAAATGCGATGTTCCGAGTTGAACTGGAGAACAAGCATCAGGTGCTGGCGCACGTTTCAGGAAAGATGCGCAAGAATTTCATTCGAATCTTGCCGGGAGACAAAGTCGCGGTGGAGTTGTCGCCTTACGACTTGAATCGCGGGCGGATTGTTTATCGGTACAAATGAGATTTCGCTGAAGGTGAAAGCCGACGGCTGAAGGCTGGGTTATGAAGGTACGAGCATCAGTAAAAAAGATTTGTGATAAGTGCAAGATCATCCACCGGAAGGGTGTGGTGCGCGTGATCTGCGTGAACTCGAAACATAAACAGCGCCAGGGCTAGGCGCGGGAGTCAAGGAATGGCACGTATTGCAGGCGTGGATCTTCCCCGCCAGAAGCACATCAACATCGCGTTGACTTACATCTATGGGATTGGGCATCCGCGCGCCAGCCGTATTCTGGATGAAGCGAATGTGGATCCGATGAAGAAGGTTCAGGACCTCAGCGAAGAAGAGGTTAACCGCATCCGTACGGTCATTGAACAGGAAGGCCTGGTCGAGGGCGATCTGCGCAAAGAAGTTTCGATGAACATCAAGCGTCTCATCGAAATCGGCTCCTACCGCGGATTCCGTCATCGCCGCAACCTGCCCGTTCGCGGACAGCGCACGCACACGAATGCCCGGACAAGAAAAGGCCCGCGCAAGGGAACGGTCGCACAGAAGAAGAAGGCGACAGCGAAGACATAAACCCGGTACTCAGTACTCAGTACTCAGTTCTCAATCTTGAGAACTGAATTGACTGGGACTGAGTACTGAGAACTGGGTACTGAGAAAAATGGCGAAACCAGCAGCAGCGGGCGGCACCGGAGCCGTTCCGGAGAAAAAAGGCAAAAAGAAAACCTTCAAAAAGAAGGAGCGCAAACATGTGCCGCATGGACTGGCGTATGTGCAGGCGTCCTTCAATAACACGATCGTGACCATTTCCGACATGAACGGCAACGTTTTGTCATGGAAGAGTTCGGGATCGCTCGGATTCCGGGGATCGCGTAAAGGCACCCCTTTCGCTGCCCAACAGGCTGCGTCGAATGCCGCAAACATGGCTCGCGATCACGGAGTCCGCAGTGTGGACGTCCGGGTCAGCGGTCCGGGATCAGGCCGCGAGTCGGCCGTTCGTGCACTGGCTGCCTCTGGGATTGAAGTGCGTTCCATTCGCGACGTCACGCCGATCCCGCACAACGGATGCCGGCCGCCGAAGAGAAGAAGAGTCTAGTTACAAGTTTCAAGTTTCGAGTCGAAGACAAGGCTCGAATCTGTAATGAAAACTCGAAACTTGAAACTTGAAACCTGAAACCTGAAACTTGAAACTGATTTTTGTCCGGGACGAAGGGTGAAGCCAAACCCGTAAACCGGTCATCTAAAGGAGAAGAAACTTGGCACGTTACACCGATGCAGTCTGCCGTCTATGCCGCCGCGAGGGCATGAAGCTGTTCCTCAAAGGCGCGAAGTGCTTCAGCGATAAGTGTCCCATCGAGAAGCGCAATTTTGCTCCCGGACAACATGGGAAAGACCGCAAGGCCAAGATCGTTGGCTACGGTCTGCAACTGCGTGAAAAGCAGAAAGCGAAGCGGATTTACTTCACGCAGGAGGGGCAGTTCCGCAACTACTTCGAGAAAGCGGCACGCTCCAAAGGCGTTACCGGTGAGAAGCTACTGCAGCAATTGGAGCGGCGGCTCGACAACGTCGTTTTCCGTCTTGGATTCGCGCAGTCACGCCGGCAGGCGCGGCAGTTGGTGCGTCACGGGCACGTTGCAGTCGACAACCGGAAGGTCAACATTCCTTCGTACGAAGTGAGCGCCGGCGAAGAGATTTCGATTCGCGAGAAGAGCAAGAAGCTGACCGTGCTCGAACTGGCGAAGGAATTCGCCAGCCACGGCACCATGCCGAGCTGGCTGGAAGTCGATCGCGATAATTACAAGGCGCGCGTGCTGAACCTGCCCAAGCGCGAAGATATTCAGCTGCCGGTTAATGAGCAGTTGATCGTTGAGCTTTATAGTAAGTAACAGATTGAGCGATTGATCCAACGGGCCACTGAGCGATTGCAAGTCACTCAATCACCCGATCGCCAAATCACTCAATGCTTCGGTCCACTTTTCGAGCCAGATCAGCCTTCATTAGCGCCTGACCTGAACCTGGACCGGTTCAGGGAGCTGACGTTGAGCCAAACGGCCGAAGGAGAAACACATGCTTTGGAAAGGTTTTCAGAAGCCGAAACGTCTCGCAGTTGACACCTCCACTCTTACCGACAAGTACGGCATCTTCTGGGCGCAGCCGTTTGAGCGCGGATTTGGAACGACGATCGGCAACTCGCTGCGTCGCGTTCTGCTGAGCTCGATTGAAGGCGCGGCCGTGACCGCAGTAAAAATGGAAGGCGTGCTGCACGAGTTCCAGTCGATCCCCGGTGTCGTCGAGGACGCAACCGACATCATCCTCAACCTGAAACAAATTCCGTTCAAGCTTGCGGGTGATGCGCCGAAGGCGATCTACCTGCGCGCCGATCAGCCGGGCGTTGTTACCAGCGGCATGATCGAAGCGGATGGAGATGTCGAGGTTCTCGACAAGGACGTCTATATCGCGACGGTCAGCGAGGGCGGCAAGCTCGACATGGAGATGCGACTGAAGCGCGGCCGCGGCTATGTTTCCGCCGATAAGAATTTCGACGAGGACCTCGGCATCGGATTCATTCCGATCGATTCGGTGCACTCGCCGGTTCGCAAGTGTAATTACACTGTCGAAGCCGCTCGCCTTGGTCAGATCACCGACTACGACAAGCTCACCCTCGAAGTCTGGACCAACGGCTCCATCACGCCGGCCGATTCGATTGGCCTGGCGGCGAAGCTGCTGAAGGACCACATGAACATTTTCATCAACTTCGAGGAAGAGATCGAAACCGGATCTTCGTCGTCGGACGATCGCAAGCCCGAGATTCACAACGAGAATCTCAACCGGTCCGTGGAAGAACTGGAGCTTTCGGTGCGCAGTTACAACTGCCTGAAGAATGCGAATATCCAGACGATCGGCGAGCTCGTGCAGAAGACAGAAGCCGAGATGCTAAAGACGAAGAATTTCGGCCGCAAATCGCTGAACGAGATCAAAGAGATTCTGTCGTCAATGGGATTGAGTCTCGGCATGAAGATCGACGAGCACGGAAACGCCGTGCCCGGACCGACTTCAAACGTACCGTTGCCCGCGTCCGCATACGGACCGGACGATCAGCTCTAGAAATGCAGGGGGCAGAGGCTAGGGGTCAGGGATTAGTCAGACTCCTAGCGACTGGCCCCTGATCTCTGGCCCCTGGCCACTGAGGGTTCTCATGCGTCACAAAAAAGCAGGATTTAAACTCGGACGGAACACATCGCACCGGCGCTCGTTGCTGCGCAATCTGGTCACCTCAGTGCTCGTAGAAGAGCGCATCGAGACAACAGTTCCCAAGGCAAAAGCTGCGCGTCCGCTGGTCGAGAAGATGATCACGCTGGGCAAGCGTGGTGATCTGGCTGCGCGGCGTCTGGCGGCGTCCTATCTGATGACCGACGAAGCTGTCGTGAAGCTGTTCGACACGGTTGGACCTCGTTTCGGCGATCGCAATGGTGGATACACTCGCATCATCCGGACGGCATGGAATAAAGGTGACGGAGCGGATAAAGCGTTTCTCGAACTATTGGGCAGCGAGAAGGTTCTCGACGAGAAGCGTGAAAAACGCGCCGAAGCCCGCGCCAAAAAGGCCGCCGAAGCCAAGAAGGCCATGGAAGAGGCGGAAGCACAGGCTGCGCACGACGGCGGCGTGGAACCCGCGAAGGAAGACGACAAGAAAGAATAGTCTTTCGTCGACAGCGACTTGCAGGGCACGGCTTCGGTCGTGCCCTTTCTTTTTCCGCAGTCGTACATGTCCTGTCGCTTTTCCGGGTAATCTTGCCCGCCGTTTCAATTGCTCCGTAAACTCTTTCTAATGGCTGCAACAAAGACACAGATCGGCATTGCTGTCGGCGCTGGTGCACTGCTGGTGTTCGTCTTTGTTGGCTATTTGTGGTGGCTCAGCAATCAAGGTCCGGTGCTAGCGCGATCCGACGATCACGACCCGCTGACCGGGCTTCCCGTCAGCATCAAAATGAATCCGTTGCGCGACCGCTCGACCGAGAAATCTGCCAATAAGTTCCTGCGCGAGATGCGTGACGGGCATTGCGACGAGCTGCTCGCCAAGTGGGAGCACGATTACCACAAGAAATATGCGAAGTACATTTGTTCTTCCGAGGCGCAGCATCCATTGCTTTCGTGGGAGCTGGCGGATTGGGAAGATGCACCGCCCCTGATTATCCTACATTATCGCGGAACGCGCCCCAGCAACGCGGGACCGGGGCAGTCTGGGATCGATCACGATCAGTTCACCCTTACTGTTGAGAATCAGGCGGGACAGTGGGTCGTGACCAAGTACGACGCGATGTACTGAAGAGGCCCGAAACTCTCCAAGTGCACTATGACTTCCGCACGCTCTCCACTAACGATCGCCATACTCGTGGTCGTGCTCGCAACCAGCGCCTGTAATAAATCCGTTCAAGCCGAATCGAGAACAGGAACCTTCTTCGCCGTCTTCGGTGGGGCAAATCTGACTCCGCAGCGCCTGAGCCCTCATATTGCCTACAACCTCGAACCCTCGAAGGAACGGTACTTAGTCCATGTGCCGGCGAGCTATTCCGGAGCCGATCCATACGGTCTTGTGGTTTTTATTGACGCCAGCGATGAGATCAGTTCGCTTCCCGCAGGTTGGGAAATAGGGCTGGACTCAAAGAAATATATTTTTTTGGCCGCGCAAAATTCTGGGAACGACCAATTGCGCAGGCGCCGACTTGGGCTTGCCGTATTGGGTGCGTCGGAGATCGTGAGGCGGTACCGCGTCGATCCGCAGCGAGTCTTGGTCGCTGGTTTTTCCGGCGGCGCACGTATGGCGGGAATGCTCGGCTTTTATCAATCGGATCTGTTTCGAGGGACGATCCAGAATTGCGGAGCCGACTTTTATCGGTCTGTTCCGATTGTGCAAGCGACGTCGCAAGTTGACACGGCGGGCAAGCCGTATGGTGTCCTAGAGGTTTCCCAAGGAGACGTTGCAGCGGCCAAGCAGGTGAGGTTTGCGCTCGTGACCGGCAGCGGCGACTTCCGCCGTGGGAATATCCTGGACATCTTTCACGGTGGCTTCGAATCAGACGGATTCCAAGCCAAACTGTTCGACGTCCCCGGCATGGGGCACGATACCTGCGACGCCGAGACCCTGATGCGAGTCCTGAATTTTCTCGAAGGCCACTCCTGAAGCGTTAGCTGTCCGTGGTAAAACCTTCATATGCCAGTTCCGGCCTCTGAGTCGCGCCCCTCAGCTGCGCGGAATATCTACTCCTTCGGCCTTACCTCCTTCTTCAACGACACTGCCACCGAGATGGCGTACTGGGTGCTGCCGGCGTTTCTAGTCTCGCTCGGTGCCGGCCCGGCGCAGTTGGGAGTGATCGAGGGAATCGCTGAGAGTGTCGCTTCATTTGCAAAACTGTTCTCCGGATACTTGGCCGACCGCATCGAGCGCCGCAAGCCGTTGGTAGTCGGCGGATACTTCGTCGCGAACGCCGTCAAGCCTCTGCTCGCAATTGCGACTTCGTGGTGGCACATTCTGTTGATCCGATTTTCGGATCGCCTGGCCAAGGGCGTGCGCGGCGCTCCAAGGGATGTGATGGTGGCTGAGTCAGTCGGAAAGGAAAAGCTGGGATCGGCGTACGGGCTGATTCAGTCGCTGGATTCGGCGGGCGCGATTGCGGGTCCACTGCTGGCGCTATTGCTGCTGGCTCGATTCGGAATCCGGCATGTATTTCTTGCGGCGGCGATCCCAGGAGCGCTTGCTGTGCTGGTCGCAATTTTCGGAATCAAGGAGACGAAAAATCCCCACCTCTCCCAAAATCAGGGAGAAATGAGGCACCCACGTGAATCGTCGCATCGGAGCAGCACAGAGAATACGACATCTGAAGCAGCTCCCGCGGCATTACAAAGCGGGCTTCCGGGCGCCTTTTATCTGGTGCTGGCTGCAGTGACTCTGTTTTCTCTGGGGAATTCGAGTGACATGTTTCTGGTTATGCGCGCGCAGAATGTTGGGATTCCTGTCTCGCTGGCGCCTCTACTCGGACTGGTTTTTAATGTGACTTACACGCTTGGCTCCTGGCCGGCGGGCTGGTTCAGCGATCATTTCTCGCGACGTTGGATTGCGGCCGCTGGATACCTGATCTTCGCCGGCGTTTATTTTGTATTCGGGCGTGCACCTTCAACCTTAGCAATCTGGATCACAATGGCCGTGTACGGCGTGTATTACGCTTTGACGCAGCCGGTATTGAAAGCACTCGTAGTTGACACCGTGGCCAAGGAAGTTCGCGGCCGAGCCCTGGGCGTCTACTTCTTCGTGACAAGCGTGGCGACGCTGGCCGCGAGTTTGATCACAGGCGAGTTGTGGAAGCAATACGGTGCTGCTTTTCCGTTCTATCTTTCCGCAGGGTTGGCGCTGGTTTCGGCGCTGATGCTGACAATCAGCCCGAAGCCGCTTCAGAAAAACGGTGCCTGAGCGCTCTACAGGCTTGCACCATGCGAGCCATCCGGCTCGGGCTGCGCTTTGCCGTTCTTGATGCACTCGTCGAAGAGCGCTTTCGTTTTCTTGACGGCTTCCTCGGCGAGCCTTCCTTGTTCCTCGCCGAGTTTCCCTTGCTCTTCGCCGAGCTTGCCTTGCTGCTCTCCTAACTTGCCTTGCTCTTCTCCAAGTTTCCCTTGCTGTTCTCCGGCTCGACCTTGAATGTCGCCGATCTGACTCTGTAGTTCGCCAATCTCAGATTGCAGGTCACCCATCTCCTCCATCGTTGCGCTTGGGCCAAGCTTTTGCAATTTCGCTTTCAACGCGTCCAGCTTGGCAGTCATCCCAGATGGGACATTGACACGGACCTCCTCCATCTTTTTCCCGAGTTCTTCCTGTTGCTTGCCCAGCGCTTCCTGCTGCTTTCCGAGTGCTTCCTGCTTTTTTCCGAGTTCCTTCTGAGGAGCCCAAAAGGTTTTGGCGCGATCGATGGTGGCCTGATCGCGAATGATGTACGACTTTTCATCGCGCTGGAACCATATGAAATCTCCCGGGATCTGTTTCTTCAACCTCTCCACGTGATGAATGTCTTGCGTAGATCCCGACATGGTGTAGGAATCGGATTTCCCCGAGACAATAACGAAGCGCTCCTCGTCGTCGTAGCCATAAGCGTACGAGTACCCCCGACCGTGGGACTGGCCCGAAACTGCGTACGAATCGGACTCGGCGGGCGTGGCCAGAGAGGGAGGAGCGGCCGGAGCGACGGCCATCTTGGGGGCGACTGTGCCAACTGGTGCAGGTCCACTAATTGAAACACCACCGTCAGCGGGCGCACCCGGCATTGGCGGCACCGCAGCAGGCGGCGCAGTGCTCTGCAGTGAGACGCCCGCAGGCTTCGCTTCTTCGGCCGACGCGCCCGTCTGCGCAGGGCTTGCAGGGCGGACCGAGGCTACGAGATAGACCGCAGGAATGGCAAACAAGATGATAGCTACGAGAAGAGATTTTCTTAGATTCATGGTAATCGGTCCTCTCCAGGACAGAATTCTTTCCAGTCGCTGTTCCGCCCGGCCTGGCTGCGCCATCGAGACTCCGTGCCACCAGACGCGTCCGGGCGCGGTTTGTAGAGTCTCAAGAAATCGCAGCAGAGTCTTGGCGTAATGTTGGCGGTCGGCACCGCAGGATAAAGCCGCTTCATCGCTGGCCTCTTCTGCCAGAGTGGCGAGATGGCGATCGAGCCACCATGACAGCGGACTAAACCAGAAAATAGCACGATGCAGAAGAGAGACAAATTGGACGAGAGCGTCGCGCCGCGAAACGTGGGACAGCTCATGAGCAACGACAGCGTTCAGCTGAGCGCCGTCCCATTCGCGCCAGTCAAGGGGAAGCAGTATGGCGGTGCGGAAAGCCCCGACTGTGACTGGAACCGAGATCTGAGCGGATTCGCAGATTTGCCGCGAGTTCGAAAGCCCGACAGAACGAGCCAGAACTCGCCGGAGACGCGGATCAGCAATCTTGTGCGATGCGTGGATGAGTCGTCGCGAGAGCGCGAGTCCGACGGCGAGGCGAATCAGAAAGATGGATGTGACGATCAGATAAATCGCAGCCGGCAAAGTGCCCCAGGGAATTCCGTTTTCGAGCCGCCCGAAATATGACGCTGATGTTGACCGCGCCTCTGGTTTCGTGGCGACAACTGTAGTGGGCAGTGAAGCGGAGAGACGTGATCCATTCTGCTCCGCTCCATTTGCACTGAAGCGCAGCGGCGACGAATCCGCGAGAGGCTGACTTGTCGACCGAAGGTCTGCGGACTGAGCAAACCCAGGAGCGCGAATCACCAAAGGTGGCACCACTTGGCCGAGAAACGGCATAGCCAGGGCAGCGAACAGAACTGCTCTCCAGACGAACAGCCGCACCGATGTCGATTTGGCGCCAGAGAGTCTGAGACCAAGGCCAGCAACGCCAGCCAGTGCGAGCGCGCGGAGCGCCGAGATCGCGAGGGCAGCGAGTGTGGTGTCGACCTGAGTCATCATGGTCTCTCCTTTTTAGCGGAAGGCATCTCGGCGGCGCTCTTTTCTTCCGTATCTTTTCCTTCCGCGATCTTGCGGGCCAGACGCTCCAGTTGTTTTCGGTCAAGGACAGCGTTGTCAACCATGCCGAGCACCAAAGCCTCCGCAGAGCCGCCGCAGAAACGATCAATAATGTTTTTCACCGCCCGCACTGCCACATTCTGCCGTTTGTCAGAGGGCCTATAGATGAAAGTGCGGCCTTCGACTTCGTGCGAAACATATCCTTTTTCTTCAAGGCGTCGAAGAACGGTGCGGATCGTTGAGTCCTTCATCGGACGCGTGGATGCCATCGCCTCACGGCATGCTTCGGCCGTGGTTGAGCCGTGAGTCCATATGAAATCCATGACAGCCTGCTCGACTTCTCCTAGGTTCTTTAGACGTGCTGTCTTTGAGTTAGTCATTGTAACGTTACAAACTGTAACGTTAAAGCGGGAAGCTGTCAAGAGTCCTTTTCAGAATTCTGAAGGTTCAGCTGAGGCGGGATTCGGTTTCTCTGGATTGAGCCGACTCATTGCGGCGTCGCTGGTGATAGAGGAATATCGCCAACTGGGCGACAAGTCCTGCGCAGGTATCCAGGATGACGTCACGATACGTACCAGTGCGCGTCGGGATGAAGCTCTGGTGCCACTCGTCAAGAGTGGCTACAAATGCCGTACCAAATATCGCGATGGCCGCCCACTGGGCACTCCACTTCGCGGCATCGATCCGAGGAAGCGTTTCACGCCAGGCGCGGAACAGAAGGATGCTGAGCAGTCCATAGCCGAAGACGTGACCGCACTTACGGAGGAAGGCGTGCAGCGGTTCAAACGTGGCCCAATCGATGCCAAACAGAAAGTGCAGAACAGGATAAAGAAACCGGCTTGTCTCCTGAGAAGAGAGATATGTCGTCGACTCGATGGCAATCACGATGAGCCACAGAATCAATGCGATCCAGGCCTTCAAAACATGATGACGGTCGGTGGTCACGCGGACTGGGGACCCGCATTTGAGGAGTATTCCGAGAATGGCCACCTCTGGAACTGAAACCCGGATTCTGTGCGTGCGTTGACGGTGCGACTGTAAGTCACACCTTTCCTGCGCGTACCGCTGTTCCTATTCAATGGCATAGTTCGGGGCTTCGCGCGTGATCATGACATCGTGCACGTGGCTTTCGCGCAGCCCAGCGCCGCTGATGCGCACGAACCGTGTCTTCTGCAACAATTCCGGAATCGTGGCGCATCCGCAATAGCCCATGCCAGACTTCAACCCTCCGACCATCTGATAGATGATCATCGCGACGGAGCCGCGGTAAGGTACGCGCCCTTCAATCCCTTCGGGAACGAGTTTAGCCAGGCGATTGGATTCGCCGTCCGAGGCAGATACGGACGTCGAAGAGTCGCTGTCGGTGTTCTGAAAATAACGTTCGCTGGAACCTTGCGCCATCGCTCCCAGAGATCCCATGCCGCGATATGACTTGAAAGATCGGCCTTGATACAGGATCAGCTCACCAGGACTCTCGTCGGTCCCCGCAAAGAGCGATCCGATCATGACTGCGCTCGCGCCTGCGGCTAAGGCCTTAGTGACGTCGCCAGAATACTTGATGCCGCCGTCGGCGATGATTGGAACGCCGGAATCTTTTGTGGCGCGGTAAGCTTCGGCGATAGCTGTAATCTGCGGAACGCCCGCCCCGGTGACTACGCGCGTCGTGCAAATCGATCCGGGTCCGATGCCGACTTTAATGCCGTCCGCGCCGGCACGGGCCAACTCGCAGGCGCCATCGAATGTCGCCACATTTCCGGCGAGCAGTTGCACCTCGGGCAATTTCGATTTGACCAGCTTGACCGCTTCGAGAACCTTCGAGGAATGGCCGTGCGCGCTGTCGATAGCGAGGATGTCGACTTTAGCTTCCGCCAGCTCCTGCGCGCGTTCGAGAAAATCTCCGGTGGCGCCTATGGCCGCGCCGACCCGCAATCGTCCGTGAGAGTCCTTCGCGGCGTTGGGATACTTCAATTTCTTCTGGATGTCTTTGACCGTGATCAGGCCTTTGAGGTTGTACTTGTCGTCCACCACCAGAAGCTTTTCGACGCGGTGCTGGTGAAGAATTTTTTCCGCCTCTTCCAGAGTTGTGCCCACCGGAACCGTAATGAGATTTTTCTTGGTCATCACGCTGTCGATCGGAATATCGAAGCGGGTTTCGAAGCGCAGGTCGCGGTTGGTGAGGATTCCGACGAGCTTGCCGTGGTCGGTGATGGGCACACCGGAGATCTTGTACTTGCGCATCACTTCAAGAGCGTCGCTGACCTTGTCCGTCGCGTTCATCGTTACCGGATCGACGATCATGCCGCTTTCCGAGCGCTTTACCTTATCGACTTCGTTGGCCTGCTGTTCGATCGTGAGATTGCGATGAACGATGCCGAGTCCGCCCTGCTGGGCGAGCGCGATCGCCATGTGCGACTCGGTGACGGTGTCCATGGCGGCGCTGACGATCGGAACATTGAGGCTAATGGTGCGGGTCAACTGCGTCTGCGTGCTGGCATTCGCCGGGACAACGTCGGAGCGGGCAGGCAGCAGCAGAACATCGTCGAAAGTAAGAGCCTCAGGAACGGGAAAGTGGATCATAAATTTCTCGGAATTCCCCAGCGCTGTGGGTAAACCCTCATTTTAGAGATGGGAAGGGGATTAGAGCAAATGCTCGCGCTGGCGTTAACTTGAGCGGATAATGGCGGCAGTAGAACTTTCCGGCTGCGGCCGTGTTTGGGCCCGGTGGTGGTTGAGTGGAGGTGCTACATCATGCACCCTTCGATTGCGTTATCAGCAGTTCTCTCGACCTTCTTGATGTTAGCTGCAGAGGCACAACAGCAGACGCAAGTGGCAACACCGGCGCCGACTAACAATTCAGACAGCGAGATATCGACAAAAGACTCGGATGCCGCCATCAAGGTTGAAGTCAATCTGGTGCTGGTGCCGGTGGTGGTCAAGGACTCCAGCGGGAATACTGTTCCCGGCCTGAAGAAGGAAGACTTTCAGCTATTTGACAATGGCAAGCCGCAGCCGGTGTCGACATTCAGCGTGGAAATGGCGGACAGCCGCGCCAATGATAAGACGGCGGCGCCGGAAGTGAAGTCCGCAGAGACCGAAGCTGAGAAAGCTAGTGCAGGAACGCCGGCACCAGTGGTCAGTAAGTCGTTGGAACTGCCACGCCGATTCATAGCACTCGTCTTTGACGATTCGCACATGAAAGTCGCTGAAGCGATGGCGGTGCATGCGGCCACAGAAAAGCTGTTTGCAAGCCTGACTCCCACCGACCGTGTTGCGATCTATTCGACGCAAGGTGATGTACAGCAAGACTACACGGGCGATGCGGCGACGTTGCGGAAGACGCTCGCGAAGATCGCTCCCCATTCTTCGAAGTACGAAGGGCATTATGAGTGCCCGAATATCAGCTACCACCAGGCTGAGCTGATTGAATATCAGCGCGATCAAGAGGCAATGCTCGTTGCCAAAACGGACGCGGTAGTGAACAACTGTCCTACCGATGTCGAAGCGATGGCGCGACGGATCTTGCAGGAAGGAGATAACTGGACGCGCGACACCTACAACTCTTTGGGCGACATCGTCAGGAAATTAGCTTCCATGCCTGGGCAGCGCGTGCTGGTCTATGTTTCGCCCGGATTTGTGATCGGTGTCCAATTACAGAACGACAACGCGGATTGGATCGAACGCGCGGTGCGCGCTGGGGTAGTAGTCAACACGATTGACGCGCGGGGTTTGTACACACCGGAGCCACTCGGAGATATCGACGCACCTGCGCAAGCATATGCGGATGTCAACACGCCGGGTTGTGACGCTTGTCTCGACTACCAGAGAACTGAAGCGAACTACCGTCTGCAAACTCAGTTTGACTCGGGGGTAGTCCTGCAGGGCATGGCCGCGAGCACCGGCGGAACGTACTTTCACAACCGGAACGATCTGGATGTAGGGCTGAAGCAAGCCTTGGCAGCGCCGAGCATCGTCTACATCCTCGGTTTCAAACCACAGAACACCGAAGCCAACGGGAAACTCCACAACCTGAAAGTGAAAGTGGCCAACGAAAGGAACTACTCGCTTCAAGCTAGAAATGGATACTACGCCACGAAGAAGTCAGCCGATCCTGAAGAGCAGGCGAAGCAGGAGGTCACCGAAACGCTGTTCGCGCGCGAGGAGATCACTAGCATCCCAGTACAAATGAAGACAGAGTTCTTCAAATCCGATGATACGTCGGCACAATTGAGTGTACTCACACGTCTGGACACGAGAGGGGTTAAGTTCCACAAGATCGACAGTCGCAGTTGCGACAACGTGGTCTTGGCGACCGCAGTCTTCGACGCCAACGGTCAGTTGGTCGACGGCAAGATCAAAGAGATCACGCTCAAGTTGCAGGACGCGACGCTGCAGAAAATGACGCAAACGGGGATCACGGTGAAGACCGTATTCAAGGTCAAGCCCGGTACCTATATTGTGCGCAGTGTAGTGCGCGGCGCAGAAGGGGCACAGCTAACTTCGCAGAATTTGACAACTGAAATTCCGCGGTAAGCAGTGAGTTGAGCATCCTTGCACTACAAGGCATGCCGGGATTCACTCGTAAACTACCACCGCGGCGGTGTTTGAGCCCGGTTTGTATTTTCCCCCTCTCCGGGCGTATATTAAGAGACTGAGAACTGCTGTGTACCGGCTTTTGGCGAAGCACACCAGTGGGCGCAAGCCCACATTTTAGTTTGGAGCCCTTCGGTGCGGCCGCCATCCGCCAGTAAGTCCTTCGATTCATGGCGCTTGACGTTGAACGTGTGCGGGAAATAGCAGACCGGGTCGCAGCCTCCGGCGGACTCGAAGTCATCGAAGTCGAGTTCCTGGGCGGAGGAAAGGCGCGGATGCTGCGGGTGTTCCTGGATAAACCTGCGGCGGGATCTGATCCGCTAGCCGGGGTGACGCACGAAGATTGTGCCCACTTCAGCCGTGAGTTCGGCACGATCCTCGACGTAGAGGATGTGATGCCCGGGTCGTATACCTTGGAGGTTTCGTCTCCGGGGCTGGACAGGAAGCTGGTGAAAGCCGCGGATTTCACGCGCTTCATCGGCAGCCGTATGAAGCTGACCGCGCGGCAGCCGGTGAACAACAACCGGCACTTTGAAGGACGGTTGGAGAGCTTTCGGGACGGTCGCTTGACGCTGGATCTGAGTGTAGCCAGCCACAAGTCGCGCAAGAAGATGGGCGAAGCGGCCGGGCAAAAAATTGAGATCGAATTCGCCAACGTTGAGAAGGCGAATCTAGTACCGGAAATATAAAGGGATTGAGTAATTGGAAATTTAGTAATTGAGTAATTTGAAGGGCAAGGCTAGAGGAAGTTCTCAATTACGAAATTGCACAATTACCAAATTGTTTTTTTATGGCTAGCGAGCTCTACAACATCATCGAAGGCGTGAGCCGGGAAAAAGGCATTGATCCGCAGATTGTAGTCAGCGCGGTGGAAGACGCCATTGTTATGGCCACGCGCAAACACTACAAGTCCCAGGAAAACTTCCGGGCAAAGTTAGACAAAGACAGCGGCAAGATCAGCGCCTATGCGGTGAAGAGCGTTGTGGAAACTCCGGAGCAGGTGGAAGATCCGAACCTGCAGATCACGGTGGAAGATGCCCAACGTGTTGATCCCAGCTTGGTTGCGGGTGGGGAGTTGCTCATTCCGAAGCCTATCGACGGAATCCTGGGACGCATCGCGGCACAGCTAGCCAAGCAGGTGATCTTTCAGAAGGTGCGCGAAGCAGAGCGCGACACCGTCTACAACGAATACATCGGGCGAGTGGGCGAGATCGTCAACGCAACCGTGAAGCGTGTGGAAGGGCCCGATGTGATTTTCGACATTGGCAAGGCCGAAGCGCGCATGCCGCGAAAGGAACAGTCGCGGCTGGAATCATTCGCCGTCGGCGAGCGGGTTCGCGTGGTGATTGCTCGTGTTGAAAGAGCTTCGAAGGGTCCTGGGGTCGTGGTTTCGCGTGCGGCTCCCGAGTTGGTGCAGCACCTGTTCCAGACCGAAGTTCCAGAAATCTACGACGGCACGGTCGTGATCCGTGCCATCGCGCGCGAGGCCGGTGAGCGTACTAAGATCGCGGTCCTGTCGAAAGACAAGGACGTAGACGCAGTCGGCGCCTGCGTGGGTATGAAGGGAATGCGAGTGCAATCGATTATCCGCGAATTGCGCGGAGAGAAGATCGACATTATCGAGTTTCACGAAGATGCGGTGACCTTCGCCGAGAAGGCGTTACAGCCTGCGAAAGTTAGCCGCGTCACGATTGTCGATAGTGGCGAAAAGCATCTCGAAGTTGTCGTCGACGACAGCCAGCTCTCACTGGCCATCGGCAAGAAGGGACAGAACGTCCGCTTGGCGGCGAAGCTGTTGGGCTGGAAGATCGACATCAAGAGCGAAGAAGAGAAGCGCCAGGAAGTCGAGCAGCAGATGGCGGCGATGGCACCGCAGGCGACGACTCCGCTTGAGAACGTTCCTGGACTAGGCGAGGGCGTGCTGGAGAAACTGACCGCTGCAGGCGTAACGACTGTGGAAGCCCTTGCCGATATGACCCCGGAACAGCTTGAGGCCATTGAAGGCATCGGGCCGAAGACGGTGGAAAAAATCAGTCTCGCGGTGAATAATTATTTCGCCAGCCTGGAACAGGGCGCTGAAGCTGTGCCTGCTGAAGGCATCGAGGGAGAATCCGTTTCCGAAGAAGCTCCTGCCGAAGGCACTGAAACAATCGAGGCTTCCGGGGAAGAGGCAGCGCCGGAAGCGACGACCGAAGAAGCTGTCACAGCAGAACCCGAGCAGGGCAACAAAGAGGGTTCTGTTCACGAAACAACCGAATAACCATGGCACGCACGAACAAGTTCGTATGCGTGCGAGTCCAAGAAGCTGACTCCGTGAGGCTGCAATGAAGACCTAGCACAACGCGGGGAAAAGAAAGGCCGGATGAGTAAGGTTCGAATCAACGATCTCGCCAGGGAGCTGGAAGTTAAAAGC
>Ga0209168_10000671_pt1 | contig 30944 bp, 34 predicted proteins | sample Coa_R1_FD_187156 | JGI IMG/M metagenome (GOLD analysis project Ga0209168, IMG submission 187156) | Surface soil microbial communities from Centralia Pennsylvania, which are recovering from an underground coalmine fire - Coalmine... | ecosystem: Environmental > Terrestrial > Soil > Unclassified ...
GGGGCCGTAGACGCCGCGCGGAAGCGCGCCGAAACGTTGGGGAACATCTGGCTGGACGTGAGCCAGCAGCCCAAGATCACCTGCACCTGCGGGAAGAACCTCGATCTGAATCTCGCGAATCACCCTCGGGTGCCCGAGCGGAAGCGCGCGGCGTCGGTCCGCCAGACGGGGGTCATCGCATTCCCGAGCGCGCCCAAGCGACCCCCGGCTGCTTCGTCCTGAGCTCCTGAGGCTCCGACGCGACGATCGTCTGCGCTTCGAGGCAGGATCGGCGTCGCCGCTTGTGCGCCGTCAACGCTCCTGGTCAGGGACCGCGGATGCGAGTACCACCAGTCGGGTGATCTTCACGCCGCGCGGGGTCTGCTCCGCCTCGTATTCGACAGGCTCGCCCGGCTCGAGCCGGCGGCGTCCGGCGCGCCTGACGACGCGGCGGTGGACGAAGACGTCGCGTCCCTCGGCGTCGAGCACGAAGCCGTAGCCCATCCGGCTGTCGAACCACTTCACGGTGCCGCGTTCCACAGCCAGCACTATTGGACGGGTTCGTCCCGTCCCCTGGGGACCCCGTCCGCGGAACCGCACCGCCGCACCGCGACCTTCGGCGCCAGTCCGGCCAGGATGAGATCCACCGACCGGGCCACATCCGTGTGAATCACGAGGAGGTCTCGGCGCGAGACCTCCACGACGCACTCGAACGCGGGCGGCTCCGAGCGTTCCAGCGCGGTGTGCCGTTCGGATCCCCGCGCGGCGGCTTCCTCCGGCGACAGGGTCACCGGCCGGGGGCTGCCCACGAGACCGGCGAGGTCGGGGTTGAACACGACGTCGCGAAGGTGGCGTCCGTGCGCGGTGGCGACGAGCTGCACGCCACGCCGCGCGATCGTGCGGATCACCCGGGCCTCCGCTTCGAACCCGATCTCGTCCACGACGATCGCTTCAGCCCCGTGGTTGACGACCGCCTGCAGCAACACGCGCGCCTGCAGCGCGTCCGCGACGCCCGCCTGCGCGGAGTCGGGCAGCGGAATCTGCAGGCGGCGTGCGCCGCCGATCGCGGGGTGCGGGATCTGGCCGTCTCCGCCGATCTCGTTGCTGGTGTCGGCGATCATCGTTCTCCGGCCGAGGTCGCCGGCCAGCATCGCCGCGGCACTTCTCAGCAGCGTGGTCTTGCCGGCGCCGGGCCCGCCGACCACGAGGAGGCTCCGGCGGGCCGCCAGCAGGTCGGCGATCGGGCGCGCCGCGCCGGCGACCGTGCGTCCGGCCCGAAACGTAAAGCCCACGATCTCGTGATACCGGTCCCGAATGCATGCGATCCGGTGCAGCGTCCGCTCGACGCCCGTCCGGTTGTCGTCGCGGAACCGCGTGACGCGTCCGAGGATGTACTGCAGATCGTCGTAGCCAACTTCGCCGGAGAGCGTCACCTCGCGGCAGCCTGTTCGGAGGCGCGCCCGCGGAGGCCGTCCGAGATCCACGACGAGCTCTTCGAGCGCCTCGGTGTCACGTGGGGCGATCTGCGCGACGATCCATGGAGGGACGATCGCGAGCAGCGATTCGATCTCTCCGCCGGGAGGTTCGGGAGTCACAGATTCGTGGTCGGTGCCAGACGGTCGACGCCGGCGAACGACGGTTCGAACGTCAGCGGCAGGCGCGCGTCGCCCGCGTCGTCGGCGGGCGCGAGCGGGAAGAGCGAGAGGACCACCTGCACCGACCGCGCGGCGGGGTTCGGCGCCTCGATCACGCCGGTCTCCGTGGCACCGTGCGGCAGCGCGTCCGGCCGGCTCTGGTCCGCGCTTGCGCGCGCGAGCGCGTATGGGACCAGCCTGCCGTTCACGCGCACCAGCACACTCGTGGGCCGGATCGCAAAATCGCCATCGCCGTGATTCGTGATCTGGTAGCGTATCAGCACACCGTCGGGGAGCCGTGCGACCTGGAACACGGCGGTGACGTCTCCGATGGTCTGGCGCGCTTGAAGCACCGGGGCGCCCGCGGGCCGTTCTGCGATCGGGTCCGGGTGAGCCGGCTCACTCGGACCCGGGGCCGGTGAGGCCGCGCCCTCCGGGCCCGGGCGGCGTCCGGACGGTGTCTCCGGTGTCGGGATCGTCGAACCCGCCGGCGCACGCGATTGCGGCGCCGAGGCCGCGGCCGGCGGCGGCGACGGGCGGGGGGCCGCGGTTGGAGCCCCGGCAACCGGTGGCGGCAGCGCCGCCCGTCCGGACGATGTGGGTGGCGAGGTCGTGCTCGCGGTAGGAGGCGGCACCGCCGCGCCCCGCGCACCGGTGACCACGTACACGAGGTCGGCGGTCCGGAGCCCGGGGCCGACCTCGAGGTCCCACACGGTCGTCAGGTTGCCGAGCCAGACGACCATATTGGTCGCGCCGGAGGAGCCCTGCGGCTGCAAGATAAGATCGTAGACGTCCTGCCCGTGTTTGACTGCGGTGGCGGTGACCAGTCGCGGATCCCCGATGGCGACCGTGTCGATCCGACGATCGGCCCGAAGAACGGTGGCATAGCCGGGTTGCAGCCGAAGCGACGTCCGCGTGCCGGAGCCCGCATATACGGTCAGTGGGGGAGGTTGAGGGCCTGCGGTTGCTGCGGTCGCGGCGAGCGCTAGCCCCAGCGCCAACGCCGCACCCCTGGCGGCGCCGTGCGGCTTCATCCCCGTTCCTTCAGGAACTGCTCCATGCGTTCGGTGCCCCACTGCGAGATGTTGCGTCCCTCCATGAGCAGCTTGCTCTTGAGCCGGCGGATCTTGTCCAGTTCGAGCGGGACCGCGATTGCGGCCAGCATGTTTCGATCGACGCCCTTGAAGAAGCGAAGCCCGCCTGTCGCGGGCGGGCGCGTCCGGTGCGATGCTACCTCATCGTCCACCCAGGTGCGGATGACATCCTGCATCTGCCGTCCTTCGAGAATCAGACGCGCCCGAAACCGGCGGTGCAGTTCTTTGGGAACGTGGATGCCCATCTTCGCCTCGCCACGGGCCCGCGTGTCCCCGCCCGGCCGATCGCCTCGGCCGTCCCGCGCCTTCCCTCGCATCGGCGGCGCTCCTTGGTGTGAGAGTACACCCATCATAACATATGTCATTCCGAACGCCCCCACATCCAAGCGACACCGGGGGGACGCGCGAGGCGGATACGATCGCGCGGCGGCGATCAATGAAATCCGACCGTGGGCCTGACCCGCAGCTTGGTCGCGACCTCGCGGAGCCGCTTCAACATGTGCTCGTGCAGGCGGGCGACCTGCGTGACGATGACCTGAGGGTCCTCGCCGTTTTCGGCGAGGCATTCCATCATGGAACAGAAGAGGGCCTGGGGCAGGCGCGTCGCGCAGTCGAGAGCTTCTTCGACGGTCAGTTTGCCGGAGCGTTCGGCCCCCTTGACCTGAGCCCACAGCTTGTCAAACAACATGCGCGTCTCCCCGGTAAGTCCTGATCGGGCCACCTGCGAGCGCGGATGAACGGTGCCATCAGCCTGTCGGCGTTCAGTCGAGTACATCGTGCCTATGCCGACATCCTACCGACGTCCGACCGTCGGAGCAAGCCACGTCGCAAACTCGCGCAATTCACTCTGCCAACGGGACGATCAGCCAAGCAGCGCATGGGACGCGCCTGTGTGCGTTGAAGTATCATAGTGTCTCGGATCAGACGTGCGCAGCGGGCGGAGTGGATCGCAAGGAGGCGCTGACATGCGCGGGAGCACTAACCTCGTGACTGCGGACTGGTTGGCCGGTCGGCTCGGTGATCCGGCGATCGTGATCGCGGACTGCCGGTTCGACCTCGCAAACCCCGACGCCGGCCGGACCGGGTACATGCGAGAGCATATCCCCGGGGCCGTGTATCTCGACCTCGACACCGACCTGTCGGCCCCGAAGGCCGCCCACGGAGGACGCCATCCTCTCCCGGCGATCGAGTCGCTCGCGCGGCTGTTCGGACGCAACGGCATCGACGGGAGCACGACCGTGATCGCGTACGATGCCCAGAACAACTGCATGGCCGCCAGGCTCTGGTGGATGCTTCGCTACCTTGGGCACGACGCCGTCAGGGTGCTCGACGGCGGCTGGTCCGCGTGGCGGCTCGCGGGCCATCCCACCACCGCCGAGGTGTGCCCGGTCGCCCAACGCGTCTTCGCGCCGCGCGTGCGCGCAGAGATGCTCGTGGACATGGAGGGAGTACGCCGCCGTCTCGGCCGTCGTGACGTTTGCCTGGTCGACTCGCGCGCGCCGGAGCGGTATCGGGGCGAGGTGGAGCCTCTCGACCCCGTCGCGGGTCACATCCCGGGGGCCGTCAATCTGCCGTGGACGGAGAACCAAGACGACCGCGGGATGCTGAAGCCGATCGATGTCCTGCGGGAGCGGTTTGCGGCGATCGGATCGGAGCAGCCGATCGTGTACTGCGGATCGGGTGTCTCGGCGTGTCCGAATCTGCTGGCGATGGATGAGGTCGGGATCGGAAACGCCGTGCTGTATGCAGGCAGTTGGAGCGACTGGTGCTCGTATCCCGAGAACCCGGTGGCCAAGAAGGAATAGCTGTGCTACCCGCGGTCGTGGACCGCCACCCCCCGGATTCTGATTGCGGCCATTCAGGCCAGTCTGGTACACAGGGTCAATACCGGAAGTCAACTTCATGGACCAGGTCGGGCATCCCCACGCCCGGGCACGACGCCCAATACTTCTGAAAAGTGCGAGGCCCTCAGGATGCCTTCCTGGCACTAGGCATCAAGTACCGCACAATTATGACCGAAATGTTTAGTGTAATTCGAAGGAAGGTCTCGTAAATATGAGGTAATTTGACAAGGCTGTTACAACCTCATCATCCATCATCAGTGAGCCCGCCAGGAGGCCATGATCTTGACACTCGGCGAGAAGATTCGAGCGGCTCGGCTTGCCCGGAAACTCACTCAGGAACAGCTTGCCGGTCACGAGTTCACGAAGTCCTACGTCTCCGAGTTGGAGCGCGGAACCCGCACCCCGCGCGTGACGACGCTCAGGGTGCTTGCCCGCCGGCTCAACCGGCCGCTGTCCTACTTCCTCGACGGCGTTCCCGAGGAGCAGGAGTCCGAAGCGTTCCTTGGGATCGGGCTCGTGTATCTTCATGCCGGCGCGCGAATGGAGGCGCAGGCCGCGTTTGAGCGCGCGCTTGAGCTCGCCGCGCAGCAGGAGGACGAGACGCTCGAGGCCCGCATCGAACTTGCCCTGGCCGCGCTCGAGCACGATCTTGGACAGACCGGGCAGGCGTGGAGGAGGATCAACCGCGCCATTCACGTGCTCAGCCACACGGATGACCGGACGTTGTTGGCGAGGGCGCAGACGACGCTCGGCCTCCTGCGGCTGGACGGCCGCGACCCGTCGTCGGCGATCTGGGCGTTCGAGGCGGCGTTGCGGATGGCGGCCGAGCTGCCACAAGATCCCGCGCTGCTCGCCGATCTCCACGTCGGCCTCGCCGAGGCCCATCTGCAGCTTGGGCGGACCGACGACGCCGAGCGGGCGTATCGGGCGGCCCTCGCCGCCGTCGAACCGTTTCGGGATCCATCTCGCGTGGCGGCCCGCCACCTCGCGGTCGCGGCCGCGGCAGGGGGACGGTTCGAGGAGGCGGTCGAGCACGCCGGGAAGGCGCTGGCCGTGCACCACGTCGTCGGGTACAAACGCCGTCTCGCGGACATCCACCAGGCGCTGGGCGAAGCCGACGCGGCCGGCGGAAGGTGGGAGGCCGCGGAAGCGCACTACCGATGGAGCCTGGCGCTGCAGTCCGCGGTGGCCAACTGGCCCGGCGCCGCAGGGGTCCTCGGCGAGATGGCCGAGTCGATGCTCACCCGATCGCTCCCCGAAGGCGCGCGGAGCGTGGGGGAGACGGCGCTGGCGCTCCTCGCGCCCGACGAGGTCCCGCAGGACCAAGGACACAGCCTGCGCGTCCGTGGGGTGATCAACCGGTTGCTGAACCGCCCAGACGATGCGCGTGCAGCCCTTGAGGAGAGCCTCCAGGTGTTTGAGACGGCGGGCCGGTACCGCGATGCCAGGCTGGTTCGACAGGAGCTCGTGCTGCTGGCGATTGAGACGCGCGACATCGAGGCGGCGAAGCGGCACCTGAAGGCGCTGGAGCAGCCTCGACCGCGCCGGTCGGCGGGCGACCTGTGACGGCGGTCGCGGCTACTTCATCAGCGGGACGGCCTGTTTCGCGAAGTCCTCGACCGACTGCTTCGTCGCCTTGCCGATCAGCTGGTTGTCGAAGTTGTCGACTGAGATCGACGACCACCAGGGACCGACCCAGGTCGTGCCCCCGGTCTGGGTGATCTGCCCCTTGCCCTCGGGCTGGCCGAGGTACTGACCGCCGGCCACGTCCAAGACTTTCCCCTTGAGGTCGACTGTGGCGGACTGTTGCACCACGGTTGCCAGCAGGACGTAGGCGCTGTGGTACTCCCAATTGAACTGGTCAATCTGCCCCATGATGACGTACGCGGCCCCGAGGGATTGCCCGACCTTCTGGGCGTCCGCGATGTCGAGCACGCCCTGCGATTCAACCTTCGCGTCTTGGAGGGCGGCTTCCACCTGCTGCCGCGGGAGCACCCGAATCGAGGATTCGTCCCGCAGGCGTGTGATGAGCCGGTCGGTCACGACTTGGCTCGTGCCGCTCCATCCGTGCACCAGGTCCTCGAAGTCCACCACCGCCACGACCTTGCGGGCGTCCTGCGCAAAGCCTTGCGTGGCCGCGCACAGCACGACGGCGAGTACGCACGCGATCAGTCCGCGCCTCATCACAATCCCCCCAGTTCTCCTTCGGCGGGCGGTCCGTCGGCCGGCCGCCCGAGCGTGCTTCGGCCGGCCCACCCGGGCGCTTGGACTACTGAGTGCACGGCGGCATCGTGAGCACGATGTTGGCGCCGTAGTCGTAGTAGTCGATGGTCGTCGGCTGTCCGCTGCTTTTGTCCGAGACGATTCGCCTGGGCAGCCCGGTTTGCGAACCGACGTAGATCGTGTCCTTGCCGCCGTTCGAGGTGCTGATGTAGGTGTGAACGGGCGTGCCCTCGATGTTCGTGTCGGCGCCGCGCGAGACGTCGATGGTGCCCGATCCCTCGCGCACGGCCTTGTCTGGATCCGGGATCGTAAACGGCTGCCGGGGCGCTGCGACGGTGCACCGCCATCCGGTCGGCGCTCCCGGCATGTCGATCTTCGTGGCGGTCTTGCCGCCTGTGCTGATCATCTCCATGTTGCCGTTCGACGTATGAGCGGTCGTGTGAAAGCCGTTCGGCGGGGTGATCTCTACGACGGCCGTCTGGTTCGCTTCGAACGTAAACTTCATGCGATACCCCGGCAGCGCGAACAGCTTCTTGAAGGAGGCGACCACCTCGTCATAGGCAGCCCGATCGCCTTTGATCGTGACTTCCGCCAGCGCGGGCGCTGCGAGCAAGCACGCTGCGGCGACGGCCGCGGCCGTCCGATGTAGCCACGTGCGCCTTCCTTTCACACCCCACCCCCAGAGTCGGCCATTCCGAATGTAAGTTGTTCCCCAGTTCGCCGAATTTGGGACACATCCTCGGCGCCCGACGGTAGCGGCTGTTCAGTTTTGCGTCGGCGGGACCGCCGGCAACCGTCGGCGGGCGTTGGGGGAGAAGCCGTTCGCGAGGTGTTTGATCGGGACACCCGCCGGGATCGGCGCGTCCCCGCGGAAGACGAACCTCGCCACGGTATGAGGGGCATTCGAGTTCGGAATGGTGTGCTGAGCAGGATCGCCGGGGCCCGGTGCGGTCAACCCTTGACGCGCCGCCTCACTTCGCCGAGCAGGCTGTCATGGACATACAGGGTGATCGAGAGTGTACCTCGTTGAGAGGCGACGAGCACGTGATTCAGCTCGTTGACCGTGTTGACTCGCCAATGGGGGCCGGTTCCGACTCGGATCAGCCAGTTGACCTCTTCTTCGCTGCGGAAGTTGATCAGGGACGGGTCCCATGACCCACCCACACCGAGGTCCCAGAGGTGGAGGCTGCCACCTTGCGCCCTTACTTTGAAGAACTGTGACGTCACGGCCAGAAGGAATGCCCTCCTGGGTCAACTGAGATGCGGCGACCATCGAGCGTCCATGTATCTTTCGATCAAAGGAGTGGCAATCCTTCGCTGAAGACGAGCCGAAACTACGCCGTTTCTTCGCGAACATCTCGAATTGACCGGCGGCGTGAGTCTCGCAGGCCGGGCCCGGCGCCCGCCGCAGACGCCGGGCCCCCGCGCCTTCAGGCGAGCACGGGCTCGCGTCGAGTCCTCGCGGCGGCGGGCCTCGAGATGCGCATCATGTAGACGGGGCGGGTGTGGACATCCGCCCCACCGGTATGCTTGAGGCAGTAGACCGATACGACCTCGTCCCCGTACTTGGGAGTCACCTTCGTCTCGGCGCCACATTCGGGGCAGCGGAAGCGTTCCATCTCGCACCCTCCTTCCCGCTCTTTCTGAGTGTTACCCTAACATGCGACCATGAAGACACCGCGACAAACTCATGGAGAGCCGGTGCGGAACTTGCGAAGAACTCATGGAGGTCGGACCCGCACGCCCGCAGGAAGGATCCGAACACGTGGTGGTGAAATGCCCCTGCTTGATTGAGTGTCGGCGTCCCGTACCGTGAAGCTCGCGGGCCGGGCCGCCGCCTCCGGAGGACGCGAAGCGCATCGACATGCTGGACCGAGCCATGATCGTGCTGACCGTCGTCCTGGTCGCCGCCATCACCGGGGTGATGGCGTTTGCGCCGCCGCCCTCAGACCTGTCGAAACCGTGGATCGTCCGCTCGTGGCTGTTCCCGAGCCGCGCGCCCTCGGCTCACCCGCGCGCTACGCCGCAGCAGACGGCGGCCCCCGTCGCGTCACCGCCGCCGAGCGCCGGCGCGCCTGCGCCCTCACAAGTACCGGCGGGCGGAACCGCGTCGGCCAAGGTGACCGCCCAGCCGCCGGTGCCCGAGGCGGGGCGCTCAACGCGGACGCCGATCGTGCTGGTGTCGCCGCCGACCCCAGTGGGTCAGCCGGTCAACCCGCCACCGACGCGCTATACTGTTCAGGTGGGGGCGCTCCGGGATCAGGCGAACGCGGACCTGCTGGCCGAGCAGCTGCGTGCTCACGGATTCGCGCCCATCATGAGCAAAGACAGTCTTTATCGTGTGCGGGTCGGCGAGAGCTTGGACCGAGCGGCGGCGGATCAGCTCGCCTCGACGCTCCAGGCCGCGGGATTCGATACCTATGTGAGGTCGTACTAGCCCTGGGGCGCCGCCGCTACTGGCACGCCGGGTTCAACGCGACGCGGCTGATGCCGTACCCAAGCGTGTGATCGGATGGATCCATCCACGAGAGGATGCCCACGGCCTGATCCAGCGAGTTCAGCACCGGCGCACCGCTGTCCCCCGGTTCGACCCCCCGCCCAAACCTGATGGCCAACAGGGGCGTGCCGTCCGCGGCCAAGAGCATCCGGCTCACCGTTCCCTGCGCCGACCACGCGTACGGGACGGAAGAACTGATGCGCCCATACCCGAGGACGCGAACCGCGTCTCCCACACTGGGGTTCGCTCCGAGCTCGAGCGCCGGGAACCGGGGAAGCGCGCCCACGTGCGCGATGGCGTAGGGCGTGTTGTTGGTGCCGAACTGCGAGAAGGGAAACTGGGGACGGGTCAATCGAATCTCCGCGACGTCCCGGCTGGTCTCGACTCCGTGCGGATTCGCCTTCATTGGATCCTCGGGAAGTGCGGTGGCGCAGATGAGGCTCGCTCCGTAGAACTCCCCGTCGACCAACGCGATGAGTTGATACGTGACGGGCTGCGTGCGCGCCGGATAAACGACGTGGCTATTCGTCAGCGCCGTGCCGTCCGCGGAGATAAAGAACGCCGTCCCTTGGGTAACGGCGTAGTAGACGGTTTGGCTGCCGTGATAGCTCCCCGTGATGACGAACAGCTGAAATACGCTGGCCGAGGGAGACGGCTGTGCGCGGAGCGACGTGCCTCCCGCAGTTCCGGCCAGAAGCATGAGTCCGAAGATCACAGCGATGCCGCCCGCCCGCATTCTCACCCGTCCTTGTCGGCGCGTCTACGCGCAGGTAGCGCGTTCGTGACGTCTTCTGTTGAGCGTACTGAGCGGGCGACCGGAGAATCCCGGGACACCGCGATGCCCGCGGCCGACCCGGGGCGGCTGTTCCACCCTAGCGGTTCTTATACCCACCAAATGGTAATACCAGCGAGTGGGGTGGGGAATCCTCTGACCCAACGAAGGACCGCGTCAGAATCCGTTGATGCGGTCCGCGCCGTGAGCGCGCCGGTCGCCGTCTGACCGGCCCGGGAGGTCGTCGGGCGTCAGCGGGGACTGCTCGCGGCGGATGCGGCCACGTACTGCCCGGGGGTCACCCCGACGGCGCGCTTGAACCGGCGCGTGAGGTGCGCTTGGTCGTAGAACCCCGCGGCCGTCGCTGCGTCCGCGATCGGCACGCCCTGGCGCAGGAGCGACCGCGCGCGCTGCACCCTGACCTGCGTCTGGTACGCGTGCGGCGGAAGTCCCACCTCCCGGTGAAACGTCCGGCAGAGATGGAACGGACTGAGGGCCGACTCGCGCGCCAGCGTGACGAGCGAGACATCCTCGCTCGCATGTGCGTCGAGATACGCGCGCGCCGCTCGGACGGCCAGGTGCTCGCGGCCGATGCGCCGCGGGCTCGGGCGATCGACGGCGTGCCTCGCGACGAGGCGCGCCAGGGCCCGGATCAGCAGCGACTGCCGCTCAAGCAGCGCGGCGTCCGCCCGTTCCAGCGTGACGTGTAGGCGCCGGAGCGCGGCGGCGATCTCCAGGTCGTGCACTACATAACAGGGAAACCGCGGGATGTGCCCCCCGGCGCCCGCCAGATCGACCGCGACCGCCCTCAGCAGGTCGGCGTCGGGGTAGAGCGCGCGGTACTGCCACACCGTCCCGCGAGCGGGCTGTCCGGCATGGACCTCACCGGGGTTCACGAGGAGGATGTCGCCCGCACCCGCGACGTGCGACGTGCCCCGGCACGTCGCCGCAACGGCTCCGGCTTCGATGACGGCGATCATGAATTCTTCGTGCGCGTGGGGCGCGAAGGCGTGCGTCACGTAGCGCGCGCGGAGCAGTTCGAGACCGCCGAGATCCTCAGCCCGCCACAGGCGGGCGTGTTCGCGCATGACCCCTCCCGGGGCGATCGGCTGCGGTCCGTTCGCCACTGTAACAGGAACAGCAGCCGCGTACAAGACGAGGCGCGCGCGGGCCCCCTAGAATTGTGTGCGGGGTGAGGCCGGGACGGCGCGCGCTCATCTCTCGAGGGCGCGCGGGACCGAAATAGGGGGGTCGCGTCGTGCGTTCGGACGCCACCGGAGCTGGGGTCGATCTGCGGGGCCAGGTGGCCGTCGTGACGGGCGGAGGTCGCGGGCTGGGGCGTGCCTTCGCGCAGGCGCTCGCGGCGGCCGGGGCGGCGGTTGCGGTGCTGGCGCGCAGCGCGGACGAACTCGCGGAGACGGTGGCCGCGGTCGAGCGGGCGGGCGGACGCGCGCGCGAGTTTCGGGCGGACGTGACTGACGCGGCGGTGGTTCGGACCGCCATCGCGGCCGTGGAACAGGCGCTCGGGCCCGTTGATCTGCTCGTGAACAACGCCGGCGTGGCCGGACCGTTCGGTCCGTTCTGGGAAACGGATCCCGATACGTGGTGGCGCGCCGTGGACGTCAACCTGCGCGGGCAGATCCTGTGCGCGCATGCCGTCCTCCGGAGATGGTGGCCCGTCGCCGCGGGCGCATCGTCAACGTGGCGAGCGGAGGCGGTACCAGGGCCATTCCGTACATGTCGGCGTACGTCGCGGGCAAGACGGCGCTGATCCGCTTCGCTGAGTGCCTCGCCGTTGAGACGAGCGAGTACGGCCTCGCGGTCTTTGCCCTGGGGCCCGGGACCGTCATGTCGGAGCATTCGCTGAACTCGCCAGAGGGGCGGCGGTGGCTGCCGTGGTTTCGCACGATCTTCGACGAAGGACGCGATGCTCCGCCGGAGCGGCCGGCCAAGCTCGTCCTTTCGTTGGCTTCCGGCCGGCTGGACGCGCTCTCCGGGTGCTTCCTCACGATCGACGATGACGTGGAGGTCGCGCTGGCGCGCGCGGCGGAGGTGGAACGGGATAAGCTCTACCGGCTTCGGGTCCGACCCCTCGACACGCCGCCTGCGCCCGCGGCGCCAGACCACGCGCCGGCCGGGCGCTCGGCGGGGCTGATCCTTCGCGTCCACCGCGTCTGTGCCGCCTCGCGCGAGCGCGTGTTTCGCGCGTGGACCGACCCGAACGAGATCGCGAAGTGGTTCTTGCCCCCGACCGGCGCGCGCTGGATCCGCTCTCCGGAGGCCGACGCTCGGCCGGGGGGACGGTTCAGCCTGGATCTCACCCACGAGGAGAGACACTTCCACTTCTACGGTACCTACCGCGAGGTGAGGGCGCCGGAGCGGCTGGTCCTCGTGTGGGCGTGGAACACGCTGCCGATTTTCGAGGGGGAGGGTGACACACTCGTCACGATCGAGTTCACGGAGCGCGGCGCCGCGACCGAGGTCGTCCTGACGCAGGAGCACCTGCCGAGCGAGGCCGCCCGCGACGCGTTTGAGCGAGGCTGGGCGCGGTGCTTTGGCGAGATGGCGAAGCTGCCGCCGTAAACACCCCGCGCGAGGAGGGAACCGGCCATGGGATCCACGGCGCCGCGGCCCGGAGTGCGGGTGGCGTTCGCGGGCGCATTCGCCGGCGCGTTTGTGGATCGAGTGCGGGCGCACCTGGCGATCCCGTGTGAGGTCGTCGTCACAGACGAAACTGCGGTCGTTTCACGGATGCGCGAGGTGGAGGTCCTCGTCACCCTTGCGTTCACGCGCGAGATGGGCGATGCGGCCGGACGGCTGAGGCTCGTGCAGGTCCCTGGGGCCGGATTGGACCGGATCGATCGATCGGCGCTGCCCCGCGGCGCGTGGCTGGCCAATGCCTACGGTCACGAGACCGGCATCGCCGAGTACGTGCTCGGCGCCATGCTGTCGTGGACCTGTGGCTTCTGCCGGTTGGACGAGAACCTGCGGCGGGGCAACTGGGGCGGCAGCGGAATGGTGTCCGCGCTTCCTCGGGCGGATCTGTCGGGGAAGGTCCTCGGCATCCTCGGGTATGGGCGGATCGGGCGGTGCGTGGCGCAGCGCGCCCAGGCACTTGGCATGGCGGTGCACGCCGTCCGGCAGACACCAGGGTACCATGATCCCGCTGGGCTCGCGTTTCTCGGCGGGCCCGACTGGCTGGACGCGATCCTGGCGCGGGCCGACTATTTAGTAATCGCGCTGCCGCTCGTGGCGTCGACCCGCGGCCTGCTCGGCGCGCGCGAGCTGGAGTTGATGAAGCGCACGGCCGTGCTGATCAACGTGGCCCGCGCCGAGATCGCGCAGGAAGAGGCGCTCTATCGGGCGCTCGCGCGCCGCACGATCGCCGGGGCTGTGCTCGACGTGTGGTACCGCTACCCACGCGGTCCGGCGCCGACGCTGCCGGCCCACTGCGCGTTCCACGAACTCCCAAACGTCCTCATGACGCCGCATGTCGCCGGGTGGACCGAAGGCACGCTCGAGGCGCGCGCGCGGCTCATCGCCGAGAACATCCTGCGGGTCGCGAGGGGCGAGGCCCCGGCGAACATGATCGCCGGACCGGACGAGCTGCGCTGATGCCGCCCAGATCATCTCGCGTCGGCGCCGGTGCCGGGTCGTGCAAGCAAGAGCTGCGTGGCCTATGTGTTCAGCGGAGGGAGTCGGGGGATGGAAGCGTCCCGGAGCCGAGCGCCGGCGCGCATCAGCATGGCTTGATGGCAGTAGCCCGCCGAGAATCGGATGGCCAATTCGTCGTCGAAGAGCTTGGCGCGATCGACCGCGTCCGGACGCGCCCGGGATTTCACCCAGCTCTTCGCAAACACGGGCACCGTGCGCGCCAGGTTGTGCGGCGGTGCCGCGAGCGAGTACTTGGCGTGCAGCAGCGCGGTCGTGCGCCCCTGCCAGTACGCGCGGTCTCGGAAGGACCGTTTTGTGATGCGGGTGTCGGGGATCACGTGGGTCACGACCGCGTGGCCGCAGTAGTACACGCCGCCCCCCGCCCGGTGGATGCGCCAGCAGAGCTCGGTCTCTTCGCTGACGAAGCGCCGAGTCCCGGCCGGTCCGAGCGCCGTGTCGAAGAGACCCACGCGGGAGAGCGCGTCCCGTCGCACCGAGAAGTTCGCGCCCCACACGTCCCCGGGAAACTCCAGTCGGACGGTCGCTTCGCCTCGGTCCAGCGCGCTCAGATACGGCATCACCACCGGCGAGTGGGGGCTGAACCAAGAAGGGTACGTCTCCGGCAGTTGCACGGTGATTCTCCCGCCGACGCACCACGCGTCGGGGTGGAGGCGATAGGTTTCGACCAGTGCATCGAGCCAGCCCGCGTGGACCTTTACGTCGTCATCGATAATGGCGATGATCTCGCCCCTCGCCGCGGCGGCCCCCGCGTTGCGGGCCGCCGAGACGCCTTCTTCGCATTTGCGGATGTACCGCATGCGGCCGAGTACCGAGGCCGCGAGCGACTGCATGCGCGCGCCCGTGTCATCTGTCGAGCCGCTGTCGACGACGATGACCTCGAACGGGAACGCGGTCTCCTGCGCCAGGACGCTCTGTACGGTTGCGACCGAAGCCGCGGCGCGGTTGAAGACGGGAACGACTACCGAGTGCATCGCGGCTGCCTGGCGCGGACCGGCGCGGCAACGGAGGCGGCGGCAAACCTGCGGCGCCGGGCGCCTGAACGCTTGGAGTTCCATTCGTGTCGCATCGGTCTCCGCGGGGTCGGCACGATTATGAACTGAGACGACGTCCGTGTGGAGTCCTTCTTCCTATTTGTTCGCATCGTCGGAAGCGTGCGGCTGTGTTCCATATGTACCCCCGAACGATCCGGACAGGGACGTTGGGCGGATGTGTGTATGTTGGACAGAAGGGCCACCTGCCGCGCGCGCCGCCGGCGACTGGGATCGGGACGGGGATGCGCCTCTGAGCCACTCCGGGCAGAACGGGCAAATACTGGGATCACCCGATTCTCTTCCGTCTGTTCGCGAGGTAGCTTCATAATCGTGGCGGGGATGCGGACGCGGTTTCTGAGGGAAGTTGCGCTCGCGGGTCTGCCTGTGGATCCAGGCCCTGTCGACCCGGTGAGCGACGCCGAGTTGACCGCGCTGCCCGAACCCGCGGCGCGCTACCTGCGGTTCATGGGGGTCGTGGGACGCCCGCGCGATTGGTCCTTTCGTCTGGGGTTCACGGGCCGGTTCCGGACCAAGCCGAGCCAGGCGTGGATGGCAACCGAGGCATGGCAGTACAACAACCGCTTGGCGGTGGCACGCATCTTCCATATCAAGATCCGGTTCGGCGGCCGGGTGCCGGTGGTGGGTCGTGACACCTACCTGGACGGTCGAGGCCGCATGTTGATCCGGATGCTCGACGTCTTCACTATCGCAGAGGGGATGGGCGCGGAGTATGATATCGGCGAGTTGGTTACTTATCTGAACGATGCGGTGCTGATCGCTCCGTCGATGCTGCTGGTGCCCCAGGTCACGTGGGCTTCCATCGACGCGGGGTCCTTCGATGTCACGCTCACGGACCGCGGGCACACGGTCACGGCCCGGGTCGCCGTGGACGAGCGGGGGGCGCCGACGGAGTTCAGCACGACCGACCGGTTCTGCGCGGATCCCGACCATCCGAAGCAGTTGTTGCGCGCCCGTTGGACGACACCCGTCGCGGGGTGGGCGGTCGTCGACGGACGTTCATTGCCGAGTCGGGCGCAGGCCACCTGGCTCTTGCCCCGAGGGCCATTCACCTACGCCGACTTTCACCCTATTCCCGGAAGCCTCGCCTTCAATCTCCCGGGCGGGGAGTAGGGGCGCCGCTCCCCGCCCGCGTCCCCGGTCGTTCGTCAAGAGTTCACCGGAGTCGTTGCAAGGGGCGCGGCATGCTCCGTAGAGCACCTCAGGCCGGGGTACGCGATGAGAGCGCGCCTCCGAATTCATGTTCCAGCGCGTTACGGAGCTCACGCCCAGCCGCGTCCGCCAGCGCCACGAGCGGCGGACGCACCGTGCGCCATCTCGAGTCGCCCGACCACTGAGACAGCAGGTACTTTTGGGCCGGGATCGGCCCGTACTCCTGAACTTTCAGCCTGAGTTTCTTGACGCCCTCATGCTGCCGCTTGGCCTCCGTCTCGTTGCCGCTGTGGTACAGGGAAATGCTCTTCGCGATCTCGGTCGCGTTGATGTTCGCCGTGGCCGTGATGCACCCCGGAGCTCCGAGTGAAAGCGCCTCGAACAACGGGAGCTCCGAGCCCGGATAGACGATGAGCCCGGGCACCTCGGTCAACAGTCTTCGCGTATTGGCCCAGTCGCCGGAACTGTCCTTGATCCCAACGATCTGAGACGGGAACGCCGCACGAAGCCGCTGGACCAGCTCGATGGACAGCCCCACGATCGCGACCGGCGGGATGTGATAGAGGTAGATGCGGAGATCAGGCGACGCGACGCCTTCGATGAGGCGGGCGTAGTAGGCGAACAGGCCGTCGTCGGGGACGCCCTTAAAGTAGAAGGGAGGCAGTACCATGGCACCCGCGCAGCCGCGCTCCACGGCATGACGGGTCAGCCTGATCGTATCGGGGAGGTTCGTCAGACCCGTGCCCGGGATCAGCTTCTTGGGATCGACGCCGCGATCGATCAGGTAGTCGAGCGCCGCCATCCGTTCTTCGATGCCGAGCGACAGCGCCTCACCCGTCGTGCCGAATGGGGCGAGCCCGGCGCACCCCGTCTTGAGCAGGTGCAGCGCATGATCGGCGAACAGCTTCTGGGCGATGCTGAGATCCTGGTCAAACGGTGTCAGTGTGGGTGCAATCACGCCTCGGATTGGCTCAAGCCGGCCTGCCATCGACGACACTCCCCTTGTGCCCGGCCTCGCGGTGCGACCGCAATACCTTCACTTCCGGTCCGGGCGTTCTTCGGTCACGAAGAGGGTTCGATCTCGGCACCCGATCCCCTTGACACCCGCGCGGCCAGCATCGCGAGCAGATCTTCTGCTCGTTCGGCCGGAGCACGCGCGTGACGTGACAACGTGACGGCGTGGATGCGGCTCGATGTGGCGGTCGGTGCGGCGCGCACACACACTGGGCAACGGCGGATCTCGGACGCTCGGCCCGGTCGGTCACCTCGATCGACGCCCGGCTTGGGGAACCTTCAGTGAAGCGGCGGCCGGGTGTATACTGTGGCCAGTCGGCAACCGGAACCGATCTCGACTTGGCTGCCATCGGGGTTGAAGCGACGCGGCAGTGAGGTGCATCGATGGATGGGGAACTCTCGGGACAGGTCGTTATCGTCACCGGCGCAGGGCGCGGGATCGGGCGCGCGGTGGCGGCTGAACTGGCCGCGGCGGGCGCGCGGCTCGTGCTGGTGGCACGGACGAGAGCCGATCTCGCACTGGCCGCGCAGGAGATCGGCGGGGATAGGGCGACCGTGGTTGCCGGCGACGTCACTGACGAGGCCACCGCAGCAGCTGCGGTGGCCCGTGCGCAAGAGTGGGGAGGCCGGCTCGACGCTCTCGTGAACAACGCCGGCATCGGCTGGCACGGACCGACTCACGAGATGTCGGTCGACGCTTGGCGGCGGCTCATGGAGGTCAATCTGACGGGCGTCTTTCTCTTTACCCGGGCGGCGCTGCCCGTGATGCTGGCCCAGCGGCGCGGGCACATCGTCAACATCGCCTCCGGGGCGGGGCGCCTCGGGATGGCCGAGAACGCGGCGTACTCCACTTCAAAGTTTGGTCTCATCGGGTTTACCGAGTCGGTCGGGCTCGAGGTCCGGGGGAGAGGCGTGAAGGTGAGCGTGGTCGAGCCCGGATCTGTGCAGACGAGATTCTCGGAGAGTACCGCGCGGCGGGACTGGGCGCTGCGGCCCGAGGACGTCGCGGGAGTGGTCCGGGCCGTCCTCGCCACCGGGCCGAACGTTTGGATCCGCGAAGCGTTCGTCACGCCGTTGCAAGTTCCGAGAGCGTAGGGCGCGGGCCACTCAAAAGCACATTCCAGATGACCCTGTGCCGCGAACAGGACCGATGGCAAGTGGCGGCCAACTTTTCGCGAGACGGTCCATCTCCCTTAGGAAGGACGCACTCCATGGCGGTATCGGCGACACTGCGAAGACCCATGGCTCGGATGTGCGCGGCCTTGTTGCTAAGCGCGGTGCTTGTCCTGAGTGGCGTCGGTGCCGGACAAGCCGACCCGAATGCGCTTTGGAACATCGTGCACAACAAGTGCGTTCCGAACGAACAGCAAAGCGGGAAGCCCGATCCCTGCGTCGCCGTGGACTTGAGCGGTGGAGAACAGGCGGGCTACGCTGTGTTGAAAGACCTTGTTGGGGCGACGCAGTTTCTCCTGATTCCGACGGCGCGCGTTACCGGCATCGAGAGTCCGGCCGTCATTGCCCCGAACGCGCCCAACTACTTCGCTGTCGCCTGGGAATCACGTACGTACGTTGACAAAGTGTTGAATCGGACGATGCCGCGAGACGATATTTCCTTGGCGGTGAATTCGATTTCCGGGCGTTCCCAGAATCAACTGCACATCCATATCGATTGCGTCAGAGTGGATGTCCGCGACGCGCTGCATAGATATGAAGCGACTATCCGGGATCACTGGGCGCTCTTCCCCGTGCCGCTCGCGGGGCACCGCTACCTGGCTATGAGCGTGGAAGGCGAACAACTCGGTCAGGCAAATCCCTTCAAACTGCTGGCTGACGGTCGGCCGGTGGCAAGAGCAGATATGGGGGATCAAACACTTGTGGTCGTGGGAGCCACTCTTTCCAACGGCCACGCCGGATTCATCGTGCTAGATGACCGCGCCGATCCCGCACGAGCAGACAAGGGGAGCGGTGAGGACCTCCAAGACCACAGCTGCGCCGTAGCAAGGTCCTGATCGCGGGCTCGCATGTGCGCCTTTGACAGTCGACGCGGTGCTTTGCCATAATATGATCTACCCGCGGAAGCGGGGTGCCGGCGGGCGGTTAGCTCAGGGGTAGAGCGCATCCTTCACACGGATGAGGCCGCAGGTTCAAGACCTGCACCGCCCACCATCGAATCCACTGCGCCCGACTGCACCCTGTGACCTTCGAATGCGCCCAACGGAGCCCCGAACTGGTGCAAGATCGGTGCAGAGTCTTCCGGCCGGAAACTATCCGTTGGGTGGTGGTAGGCGTGGAGCGTGAACGTATGCTTTGATCGCCAGTTAGCTCGACATGTGTTTTCAAGTGGTTCCTGACGGCGAGCAGCTTGGCATACCCCAACACCATGCTGTATGGGCTCCCTAATCTCCCGCGAGAGCACGATGCAGCCGTTCGCGTGCCAAGGCCATTCGCTGGGCGGTCTCCGGCAGGTTCGTTTCTAGCTTTTGCAACGCCGCATCAATGCGTTCCCATGTCAGACGATCTCGTGCTGCGGTCACAGCGCGCTCCGCCACATCCAGTGATTCAGAATCACTCCAGTGTAAGAACGCAGCGATCCGATCGGCTATGGCGTCTTCGAGATGGAGGACGTGCACGGTGCCATTGGGCGTCGAAATCTCGGCAAAGTCGTACACTGGCTGTTGATCGATGTAAGGCCTGTCCGCGACGAAGTCCAACGAATAGCCCGTATCAGGATGAACAAAGACCCGCCCGTGCGGGCGAAAACCAAGTTCGGTCAACGCAAGGGTGATCCTACGCCGATCGATGCCTGACGTGGCAGCAAAGTCAACATCCATCGAAGTATACACGTTGGGAACGTGCACCGTGATTGCGCTACCGCCGACAACAACAACCTGCATGCCATGAGTTCTCAAATGTACCGCCACGACCGCCGCCACTTCGACCAATGACATCGAGGCAAATTTCATAGTGGCTTACCCATAGCACGCGGACGTCGGCGGAACTTTGACCAACGATCTGAGTAGATGGGCATCTCGCTCATACGGAGCAGCAAAGCATACAGCTCATTCTTGGCGGGGAAAGTTGGGTTCAATTCTACAATCCGCGTGTTGCCCATGCGATTGGTGACAACGACTCCTGCTTGCTCAAGCGAAGCCACAGCGCGTTGGGTTTCGATGACCCGCCGGCTTAGAACTCGGGCGATCTCAGAGATATACGTGCGGCCAAGTCGCCCTATCGTGACTAGGGTATCCGTGCGGTTGGCGGAACCAAAGAGCCTATCCTTCATGCACGTATTATAGCAGATTTGTAGCGAGACTAATACAATTAAGTAGTATGGTAATTGTTCCCCATTACCAAAAGACTGTACGAACCATGATGAACGTCAAGGATGCAGCTGTGTTGAGGATAGCACGAGGGCGTATGACAAAAGCTATCGTTTGCGAACGAGCAGCCCATGCGTCTTGGATGCAGGCGCGTGCCTTCGGCTACCAAGGTAGAGGCCAATCTCAAGGGGTCCCGGGCCTCTTGGCTCCTCGATTGTACAAGACGTCCATCCAGTTCCACAGACGTTCACGCCATAGAGCTCATGCCGGTTATTCCTTATTCGTCGGTTTCACTCCATAACGTGACTCCCACTGCTGAATCTGACCAAGTCCCATCAGCTCATTGAATTGGCTCCATGAATTTCGCGACAACGATCGCGCGACTCTTCAATGAGGCCTGAAATGCGCGGAGCCAGTTCCCTTCGTCGTCGATGATCTTTCGATAGTCCCCAAAGTCTAAGTAGTCGGTTGGCGACCCAGTGAGCGGAGAAAGCCACGGCCAATCAGACTCGTCTCGCTGACGTCTCTGCTCGGCGCGCCTCCTGACGTCGGGCGGGATCCGCGCTCCACCCACCAATCCGCAGTGAGTGCCGAGAGTTTCGCGATGATGAATTGGCGAATCGCGCGTTCCAGATTCTCGATAATCTGTCGAGGGTCTTCTTTCGGCGACTCGGGCTCTCGCGCCGGTGTGGGTTCCCCCGACGCTGGTCTGGGACCCGACGAACCGCACACGCGGGGTCTCTCAAGATCGAACAGGCCAAAGAGTTCATCCTCGGTCAGCGTCGGTTTCGAGAGGTTCCATCAGTCCACAGGCTGTCTCTCTCACCAGTAGGACCGTGGATATCGAACGTGTATTCGAATTGACGCCATGCGAAGATTCACGGTATGAATACTGTCGACAGACGACTGCCTACTGGTGAATCTCCTATGGCGTCGCACACCCTGGAAACATCGATCGACTTTCATATATCTGACCAAAAGACAGTCGGTCAGCAAGTCTATGAAGAACTGCGGCAACGCATCGTCCACGGTCGGTTGCGGCCCGGGCAACGCCTCAACGAAGCACGGATTGCTCAGGATATGGGCATCAGCCGAGCTCCCGTGCGCGAGGCCGTGCAGCGCCTACGACAGGACGGTTTGGTGACTACCAAACCGCGACACGGGCCGGTTGTCGCCGAAATCACTGCCGCGGATGCTGCGCATCTGTATCGCCTGCGTAGTGCGCTGGAAGAACTCGCGGTGGTGTTGTTTATCGAGCGCGGGGCGCAGGGTGCGCTCAAAGAACTCGAAGACGTTGTCAAAGCGATGATAGAGGCCGGTCAAGCCGGCAATTTGGCGCAGATGGTCGAGCAGGACGTACGGTTTCACGAAGCACTGTGCGAACACTCCGGGAACCCTCTGTTGAGCCGAATCTACCAAATGATCAGCGCGCAGTTTCGCATTGCGGCCATTCAGGACGATGCGCGCACGGCCGAACTGTCGGAAATCGCCCGTGCTCATGCCGAGCTGCTAGAGACGATCGGGCAACGGGACGTTTCTGCAGCGGTTTCCCGGCTCCGCGAGCACATCCTGAGCACCCTTCCGAACCTTGTCTCCCGGCTTAACGCCCAAGCGGCAGAGCGTACTCCGTGACGGTCGCACAGGCGGCGGATACCGGCATCGAATGTTCCCCCTCAATCCGCGGTCGAGACGACGCTACCCGCGGCCTCTACAGCAACGGCGACAACTCGCAAGGAGGTTCTCTGAGCGAAGTTTCATCGTCCATCATGGCTCAGCATGCTCTGCACGTGCGCGATGAAGGTGGTCGCCGTACTTTCTTCGTTGCGTGGTTCCCCTACTGACGACGCGCATAGGAGGTGGTGGCACCGACATTTCGCAGACTCGCTTCGCGTCATTCTCGCATTGATAGAGTCAATACTCGAGATCTACGCACAAAAACGGGGGGTGGCTCGTGGTCAGTGACAAGATCAATCGGCGCGGTCTCTTGAGCGCGGCTGCAAAGATGGGCGTTGGGGTACTGACCGTGGGATCTCTGGCCACTTTCTTGCCGTACGGCGAAGCGGCTGATGACTCGCTGGCCCGAGCGAGACGTCAAGGGTTCTTGCGCGCGGCGTTCATCAATCTGAAACCCCTGTCGTATGTCGATGACAAGACCGGGAATTTCACGGGGAGCGGTCCCGCGGTTGCCGGCGCAATCCTCAAGAAACTGGGGATCCGCAATCTCGACCCGGTGCTGATCGAATTCGATGCGATCATCCCCGGTTTGCTGGATCGTCGATGGGATATGTCGGCATTCCCCTTCTATATCACCCCGGTGCGCTGCGCGCAGGTGGCGTTTACGAACCCTATGGCGCAATATCGAGAAGGTGCCCTGGTAAAAGCGGGCAACCCTCACAATCTCCATAGCTACACCGATCTGGCCAAGGATCCACAAGTGAAGGTCGGGATAGGAACAGGTAACGCCGAGATCGACTGGGCCAAACAGTCGGGAGTGAAGCAAGACCAGATCGTCCTGTTCCCCGAGGAAGCGCTCGGCATCGAGGCACTCAAAGAAGGCCGCATCGATGCGTTTCTGAACGGCGATCTCAGCCTCGCAATCGATATCAAAGACTACGGCGGCGCAGGCAAACTCGAACTGGCCAAGCCCTTTACCGGCCCGATCGCCAAGGGGAAGGAAATCATCGCGTACGGCGGTTGGGCCATGCGCCATCAAGACGTCACCCTGCTCAACGCCTTCAACACGCAATTGGCGGTAATGCGGAAGAGCGGTGAGCTGCAAAGCCTTCAGGGCCCGTTTGGTTACCCGCCGGATTCCCAGCCTCCGATCGGTCTCACGGCGAAGGATCTCTGCCCGGGCGCCGCGTGGGGTAGCGGCTATCAAGTGGTGAAGTAAGCAGGGAAGCGAGGCAGGGCGATGACCGAGACGTTCGGGGCGCTCGTACCCGGGGTCAGTCCCATCGTTGTTCGCTTGCTGCTCCAAGGGATCGGTATCACGGTCTTGACTACGGTCTTGAGTGCGCTGTTGGCCGGGATTGTCGCCTTTGGCGTCGGGCTCGCGCGGCTATCACCCATCCGCGTCGTGCGGGTCGTGGCGGCGGCCTATGTGGAGTTCTTCCGTGGGACCTCGGCGCTCGTGCAATTATACTGGGGTTTCTTTATCCTGCCCTACATCGGGATCCCGCTCTCCCCCATGCTAGTGGGGATTGGCGTGCTGGGCTGCAACGCGGGGGCCTACGGCTCGGAGATTGTGCGCGGGGCGATCCTCGCCGTTCCCCGCGGTCAATGGGAAGCGGCGTCGGCGCTCAGTCTTTCTCCACCGCTGCGGATGTTCAAGGTCATCCTTCCACAGGCGCTGCCGACCATGATGCCGTCGTTCGGCAACCTCGCCATCGACGTCATGAAGGCGACATCGCTCCTGTCACTGATCACGGTCACCGACTTGACTCGTGTGGTCAGCCGGCTGGCCGTGATCGGCAGCTGGTCGTTCTCCCTCGGGTATTCCGTGATCCTGGTCGGCTACTTCTGCCTGTCCTTGCCGCTCATCTTCGCTACGCGACTCGTTGAGCGCCGCAGCCGACAGCACATGCCGGAAGTCACGAGGCCATAACGTGGACATCGGGTACCTGTGGCATTCGGTCCCGCTGTTGCTGCGAGGGCTCGTCGTGACCCTCGAAGCCACTGGCCTCGGCATGGCGATCGCGAGCATTCTGGGGCTGGTGATCGCCGTGGTCAGGCTCCTGAGAGTGCCGGTCCTGGCGCGGATGATGGACGTCTACATCCTGTTTGTCCGGAGCACTCCGCTGCTGGTCCAGCTCTTCTTCCTATTCTACGTCTTGCCGTGGTACGGGATCACGCTAAGCGCGTTTGCGGTTGGGATGTGGGGACTCGGCATGCACTTCGCGGCGTACACGGCCGAGGTGTATCGGGCGGGCTTCGAACAGGTTCCAAAGGGCCAGTGGGAGGCGGCCCGGGCGCTCAACCTCGGTCCGGGACACACCCTGGCACTCGTCATCTTCCCGCAGGCGCTGCGGCCCATCGTGCCCGCGCTCGGGAACTATCTGATTTCGATGTTCAAGGACTCGAGTCTCCTTGCCACGATCACGGTGTATGAATTGCTGGGCGTCACACGGCAGTTAGCCGCCGAATCGTTTCAATACACCACACTATTTACGGCGATGGGTGCTATATACTTCCTCCTTGCTTATCCATCGTCGCTCGCGGTGCGTTACGCAGAGCGGCGTCTGCGTCAAGGCCAGAACTGATGACGGCGATCGCGCCCTCTGCCGTGGACACCTTGGTTCGCCTTCACGCGGCCAGCAAATCCTACGGATCGCACGTGGTGCTCCACGCTCTCAGCCTCGAGGTGCCTCGCGGTCAACGGTTGGTAATCATCGGCCCGAGCGGATCCGGGAAGACCACCATACTGCGTTGTCTGATGACGCTCGAGCACCTGGACGCCGGTACCATCGAGATCGAGGGCATCGGGGTTGAGTACGGGCCCCGGGTCGACCCCGCCGCGGCCCCATTTGCGCGGCAGCTGCGCGCGATGCGCCGCAAGGTCGGGATGGTATTCCAGCACTTCAACTTGTTTCCGCACATGACGACGCTGGCGAACGTTACCCTGGCGCCGTGTTGTGTGTTGGGCACGGCAAAAGTGGAGGCGGAGGCGCAAGCCCGCGAGCTGCTCGGTATGGTCGGGTTGGCGGACAAGACGGACTCCTACCCGCATCAGCTTTCCGGCGGCCAGCAACAGCGTGTCGCCATCGCGCGGGCACTGGCGATGCGCCCCAAGGTGATGCTGTTCGATGAAGTCACCTCCGCGCTGGATCCGGAACTGGTCGGCGAGGTGCTGAAGGTCATCCGCCAGCTTGCGCACGACAGCGGGATGACTATGCTCATCGTGACGCATGAGATGGCGTTTGCGGCGGAGATTGGGGATCGGGTCGTATTCATGGACAACGGTCGTATCGTCGAGGACAATCCACCCCAGGTTATTTTCAAGAATCCCGCGAACGACCGGACCCAACAGTTCTTACGCATGCTAAGCGACCGGTAGGCCACCAGTTTGAGGAAGGAGTGATGATGGTGTCGACGGGCAAGAACGACGAAGGGAAGATCATCACGGTGTGCGGCCCCATCCGCCCGCGGGATCTCGGGGTCACGCTGAGCCACGACCATGTGCTAGTCGATGCGTGGGGGATGACCCGCGGATTCGAAGACTACGCCACGATCCTCGACGATCCCGAACTGGCCATTGGTGAACTGAAGCGGTTTCGAAGCGCAGGGGGGCAGGCCATCTGTGACCCGACGACAGATGGCATTGGGAGAAACCCTGCAGCCCTCAAACGTATCAGCCAGGAGACAGGCGTGCACATCGTCATGGGCGCCGGGTGGTACCGGGAACGCGTGTATCCGGCCTACGTGTTCGAGGAACAACCCGACCGTTTGGCCGACCGTCTTGTCAAAGAACTCACCGAAGGCGTGGACGGTACCGGTATTCGTCCGGGCTTTATCGGAGAGATTGGCACCGAGCGCGGGCACATTACGCCCGCACAGGAGCGGGTCTTTCGCGCGGCGGCTCGAGCGCAGCGTCGCACCGGCTGTGCGATCATGACGCATACGACGCACTGGGGAGAACTGGCGCTGGAGCAACTGGATCTGCTCGCGGAAGAGGGAGTACCGCCCAGCCGGGTGATTGTCTCGCATCTTGGGGACCGACCGGGGGTACGCTGGCTGCTCCCGATTGCACAGCGGGGCGCCTGGATCGACGTTGACAACCTTGCGTTCCTCGACTACGCGCCGCTGTCCGTGCGCGCCGACAATGTGGCGGCGCTCTTCGAGGCTGGCTTTGGCTCTCAGATCATGTTGAGCAACGACATCTGTCGGATCGACCAATGGGGATTCTACGGCGGGTGCGGGTACGACAACGTCATCACGAATTTCTACCCACTCTTGAAAGAGCGTGGCCTCACCGAGCAACAGATTCTGACCATGACGGTCACGAATCCGAGCGAGGCGTTCGCCTACGAGGCCAACTAAGTTGCATTGTCTCACAGTGATTCATGTTACGGTGTTGATGCCACGCCGCGCAACGGACCCGGCCAAAGATGCGCAGGGAGCAGTCGAAACCGGCGGTTCGACGGGTGCAGTCGCCCGGCACTCACGTCGGCTGCCGGGAGGTCGGCAGCGGCATGTCGATTTATGAGCAACTCGGCGTAAGAACGATCATCAACGGGGTGGGGCCCGCGACCCGGCTCGGGGGCACCTTGATGGAGCCCGAGGTCCTGGCCGCGATGAACGAGGCGGCCCGCGCGTTTGTCAAGATGGACGAATTGCAGGATGCTGCGGGCCGAGCAATCCGCGAAATCACCGGAGCGGAGGCGGGCTACGTGACGTCGGGGGCCGCCGCAGCCTTGGCCTTAGCGACCGCCGCGTGCATCACTGGTGTTGACCCCGTTAAGATCAACCGGTTGCCGGATACCCAAGGAATGAGGAATGAGGTCATCATCCTGCGCGCACATCGATATGACTACGATCATGCGATCCGTTCGGTCGGCGCGCAGTTGGTCGAAGTTGGTTTTCCCGACTTGACCTTTCCCTATGAGCTCGAGACTGCGATCACCGACCGGACGGCGGCGATCGCCTATTACCCGGTGCGCTCGCGGCCCGGACTCCCGTTGGTGGACGTCTTGCACATCGCTCACCGCCATGACGTTCCCGTCATCGTCGATGCCGCATTAGAGGTGCCGCCGGTTCAAAATCTCCAGGCCTATGTTCGCCTGGGAGCGGATCTCGTCGCGTTCAGCGGAGGGAAGGCGATCGGCGGTCCCCAAGCGAGTGGATTTGTTTGTGGCCGAGCGGATCTCATCGAAGCGGTTGCGCTTCACCACCAGGACATGGACGTGAGACCGCAAACCTGGACGTACCGTGCCAAGATGGAATCCGGCCACCTGCAGGGCCCGCCACACCATGGCATTGGACGGTCCATGAAGGTCGGCAAAGAGGAAGTGGTCGGTCTCATCGCTGCGCTACGGCGGTATGTGCGACTGGATCACGTAGCGCTTCGGTCAGGTTGGCTCGAGAAACTCTCACGGATTCAGAAGGAGCTGCGCAACACACACGGGCTACACGTCACCATCGTGGAGGCTCCCCCGAGCGGCATGGACGTTCCATACGCAGTTGTGAAACTCGATGAGGTCGTGCTCGGCGTCACCGCCTACCAGCTTCTTGCCCGGCTCCAAGAATGTGACCCTCCGATTTGTCTCAATGAGGAGTTGGCGTGGCAGGGAGCGGTCGCCATCAGCCCGATGACCCTTCGCGATAACGAAGAGGTCATCATCGCTCGTGCGATTGCTCGCGCTGTCTCCAGCGGAACGCGTTGATGGTGCGCCGAGCCGTCAACAGCGCGTCACCCAAATCGGCGCTCCGGCGCCTGCGGTTTTCTGATATGTGTCGGTCCAGGAGCCGTGATTTGCCCAGGCGTTGATTCTTAATAGTGCGCTAGCTGACTTGGGAGGAGAAAGGCGATGCGTCCCAAAGGTGTGGGCGCGTTGGTTACCGGAGGCGCTTCAGGGCTGGGGAGCGCGACCGCGGTTGCGCTTGCCGCCGCGGGGGCACGCGTGACGATCTTGGATCTTCCTTCCACTCGTGGCCCGGAGCTGGCACGCGAGGTGAATGGGCGCTTCGTCGATGGGGACATCACGAGAGATGCGGATGTCCGCCGGGCCGTTGAGGAGACCGCAGGCTTGCGCGTCGTTGTTCATTGCGCCGGTATCGCGCCGTCCGGTCGCATCCTTTCGCGAGACCGGCCGATGCCGCTTGAAGACTTCCGTCGTGTCGTAGAAGTGAATCTTACGGGCACGTTCAATGTCATGCGAATTTGCGCTGCGGCCATCGCCAGACTGGAGCCCACCGAGGGCGAACGCGGGGTGATCATCAACACAGCGTCGGTCGCTGCTTTCGAGGGGCAGATTGGCGATATTGCCTATGCGGCCTCGAAGGCCGGGGTCGCCGGGATGACGATTTGTGCGGCGCGCGACCTGGCGTCCGTGCTGATCCGCGTGGTGACGATTGCGCCCGGTCGCTTCGACACTCCGTTGGTGGCGGCGGCGCTCTCTCCGGAAGGACGGGCGAAATGGGCGGATCCGGTGCCGCATCCTCGGCGGCTCGGTGATCCTCGCGAATTCGCGTCTCTTGCGGTGCACATCGTCGAGAATCCGATGCTCAACGGTGCAACCATCCGTCTGGACGGCGCTTTTCGCATGCCGCCGCGCTGAGCCGCGTGGCGGTCATCGAAAGGAGCGGTTGCCCCCGGCCCCTCGGGTCGGCCAGACGGGTGGAGAGCTTTAACGCTGGCGAAGGCTCGATGACGATGACTTGATCCCGGAGGATGGTTGCCTGTGAACATCGGAACCTTCCTGAGCAAAGCCGCCCGTGCGTTTCCCGATAATGTTGCCACCGTGTTCGGAACGCGGACGGTGACGTATGCGGAATTCAACGCGCGTGCGAATCGGCTCGCGAACGCACTGCGCCGGCTCGAGGTCCAAGCTGGGGACACCGTTGCCATTCTTCAGTCCAACCACCCGGAGACCCTAGAGGCCATGTTCGCCAGCTTCAAGGCTGGGTGCGGAGCTGTTCCCATTAACTTTCGTCTTCACTCGAACGAGTACGCTTACATCATCGATCATGCGGAAGCCAAGATCGTTATCTGCTCATCTGAGTTCAATGAAGATCTCCTTCGACTCCGGGATCGGTTGCCGCGAGTGCGACATCTCATCACGCTATCGGGCGCCGGTGGCGATCTTCTTGACTATGAAACGCTCGTCGACGGGGCGCCGGATGTATGGAACGATGCAACAGTGGGGCCCGACGATCTCGCATGGCTCTTTTACACGTCGGGGACGACTGGCCGCCCAAAGGGAGCGATGTTGACCCATCGAAACCTCATCGCCATGAGCATGAACTTCTACGCCGACATGTGCCCGGGTTTCGGTCCCAACGATGTGACTCTTCACGCCGCGCCGCTCTCGCACGGCAGCGGCCTCTACGCGATACCAAGCATCGGGAAGGGCGCGAAGAACGTCATTCTTCAATCACGATCCTTCGATGCGGAGGGTGTTCTCCGGAACATTCAAGACCATGGCGTCACCAATATGTTCGTCGCGCCGACGATGCTTAAGCGCATGGTGGAAAATCCGGCTCTAGAAAGATTCGATCACCGTTCGCTGCGCGCATGCATCTACGGCGGGGGCCCGATTCTACTGGAAGACCTCAAGGAAGCGATAAACAGCCTCGGGCCATGCCTCGTTCAACTCTACGGACAGGCAGAGTCTCCCATGACGATCACCTACCTACCTCACCGCGACCACGCCTGTGAGACACCAGATCAAATCCGTCGCCTCGCCTCAGCCGGTTTTGCCCGCACGGACGTCGAGGTTCGAATAGTTGGATCCGATGGAGAAGCCGTGCCGACGGGCGTAATGGGCGAGATAGTCACTCGGTCGGATCTCGTCATGAAGGGATACTGGCGGGATCCTGAGGCCACGGCGACGGCCATTCGCGAGGGTTGGCTCTTCACAGGCGATGTCGGGTACATGGACGTGCACGGTTATGTCTTCATCATGGATCGCGCCAAAGACATGATCATCAGCGGTGGCGAGAACGTCTATCCGCGCGAGATCGAAGAGATTATCATTCAGCATCCGGCAGTGCGGGAAGTGGCCGTAGTAGGTGTGCCGGACCCGACATGGGGGGAAGCGGTCAAGGCAGTGGTCGCTGTTAAGCCGGGAATGTCTCTTACGGCGGCCGAGATTATCGCCCTCTGCGCGCGGTCGATTGCGAGCTACAAGAAGCCAAAATCAGTCGAGCTTGTCGAGGAACTGCCGAAAAATGCTTACGGCAAGGTGATGAAACGGGAGCTTCGAGCCCAATACTGGAAGAACGAGCCCCGCAGAGTCTGACCGAATCAGCGGATTCGGGTCATGTGTCTCGAGCTGGACCGAGGTACGCGGTAGCAGGCCGTTAGTAGGCCCGCTTGGAGGCGTGATTTACAAGGCCTGGCGCGTCGAACCGCTCCTTGACACGGAAGAGGTCCGAGGTTCAAGCTCTCGGATGGCTCGACGCTGGAAGGAGATGGTGGTCGATCCGACAGGCTCTCCGTTGGGCGTCCTTATGGTGTGCCGTCGACGAGCACATTGCTATTCCTTTGCCAATCCGTGGGGACCCGTACTGCCGTGTCTGGTTGCCCTGCCACACGGGCTGCCGCCAACAAGAGTCGCGGGAAGCGGGTCTACCGCTCTGGCATTAAGTCCGTGCACGCATCCTGCTGCCGGGAAGCAGACACCAACCCGATCCAAGTTGCGATAGGAACGGGCGAGGGCTAGTTCTCCAGAGGGAAACGACCGGTGCAAGATCGGTGCAAGCCGAGCACATGCCGGGAGGCCCGGGGGCCTGTCCATCCTGTTGGGCTTTCTCTGATCCTTGATTTTCAAGCGTCTTCAGGCTGCTTTGAATTCTTGGTTCGTCGCCGCCCCGCTGGTCTGGGGCAGGTTCAAGATCTGCACCGCCCACCAAACGCTTACTACATAGGGGCTTCCATACGATGTAACCTACAATCGCAAAGCCCGGGGATCAGGCGCATACCGAGGCCGCCGCCTCAGTCTCCAACAAATAGTTGGGTGTTGCGGGGCTCG
>Ga0209168_10000672_pt1 | contig 30943 bp, 16 predicted proteins | sample Coa_R1_FD_187156 | JGI IMG/M metagenome (GOLD analysis project Ga0209168, IMG submission 187156) | Surface soil microbial communities from Centralia Pennsylvania, which are recovering from an underground coalmine fire - Coalmine... | ecosystem: Environmental > Terrestrial > Soil > Unclassified ...
TGGAATCACCCATCCCAGAGTCCGATTCCACCGCCGTGCTTGACGCTCGCTTGTCAGAGCATGTCTGCTGCCTCCCATGACTCTCAAAGCACGCCCCTCCCTGATCAGCGTGAGATTTGCGGGCTAGGCGAGGATGTCCGCTTCAAGAACTACGGATTAGCGCCCAAGTCCGCAGCTGATTTCGCCTTTCTGTTACATGGCTTTCATTATTTGAAGCAGGATGGCGTCATGGCGCTCATCCTGCCGCACGGGGTGCTGTTCCGCGGTGGCGTGGAAGAGCGCATTCGCACCAAGCTGCTCAAAGATGAGCACATAGATACTGTGATCGGTCTGCCCGCCAACCTCTTCTTTTCCACGGGCATCCCGGTGTGCATCCTGGTGCTGAAGAAATGCAAGAAGCCCGACGACGTGCTGTTCATTAACGCATCCGAGCACTTCGAGAAGGCGAGGCGTCAGAATCTCCTCCTCGATGAGCACATCGATAAAATCGTTTCCACCTATCGATTTCGTAGGGAGGAGCCGCGTTACTCACGCCGCGTTTCGATGGAGGAGATCGCACGCAACGATTTCAACCTGAATATTTCTCGCTACATCAGCACGGCTGTGGCGGAAGAAGAAATAGATCTTGGCGCTGTCAATGCCAACCTGGTGTCGCTGGAAAGAAAAATCGAGGTGGCGACCAAGCAACATAACGAGTTCCTCAAAGAATTGGGGCTGCCGTTGTTGCCGTGACGGTGTGCATATAAGTCCTCATCCCTCGCCAATGAATCGGCGCGTGTCATCATTCACGCAGACCGACCAGCACCAACAAAAACGGGGTTGCCTTGTGCGCCGCATTCGGAAGTCAGTCAATGCCAAATTCAGTCGCGATGAAAACAAACAACTTAGGTAGAAAGCGCAACTTCGTCCGCTGCGAACGAAGTTGGAGCCATTCCCTGTAACCTGAGCTTTTGACAAATAACTTGGTGGTTAAAGCCAACCTTGATCGCAGCGATCAAGGTCGGGCATAACCGTCTGTTGCTGTTGAGCCACGGGCCAAGAGCCAACGGCCAAAAGCCGATCAGACCAATAACGACACGAGTTAACGGCGAAGCCCGCTGTTCCGGGAGACGGGCAGACGCTGAAAACGAGTTACTCGCCAAATGCCGGACCTGACACGACAGAGGATTCTGAAAAGGCCGACCTTCGCGGCTGAAACAAATTCCCGATCCGTGTTTCATCAGTCGGGATCACCGTCATCAGTGGTAAGTCTTTTTTGGCTGGGGCTGGGCAGTTAAGTGAACAGAAACTCCTTCGTCCTCAAATCTCGAACCGCATCCCGCAGCTTGGCTGCCTTTTCGAACTCAAACCTCTTGGCTGCCTCACGCATGTCACTTTCCAGTTTGGCGATGTAGGCATCGAGTTCTTCCTGCGACTTGAAGTCGGGCAAGCCTTCAGCGGCTTCGGTCATATCCACGTAATCTGTCTCGGCAATGCCCGCCAGCGACATGGAGAGTGGCCGGATAATGGTTTGTGGAACAATGCCATGTTGCTGGTTGTAAGCCTCCTGAATGGCGCGCCGGCGGTCGGTTTCATCGATGGCTCGTTTCATGGAGTCCGTCATCCGGTCGGCATAGAGGATGGCCCTGCCATTCACATTGCGGGCGCAGCGGCCTATGGTTTGAATCAGCGATCCGCTGGATCGCAGGAAGCCCTCTTTGTCAGCATCCAGCACGGCCACCAGCGATACTTCAGGCAGGTCCAGCCCCTCGCGCAGCAGGTTGATGCCGATCAACACGTCATATTCGCCTTTGCGCAGGTCGCGCAGAAGCTTGATGCGTTCCAGAGTTTCGATTTCCGAGTGCATGTAGCGGCAGCGCACCCCTACTTCCGCGTAGTATTCGGCCAGGTCCTCTGCCATGCGCTTGGTCAGCGTGGTCACCAGTACGCGCTCGCCTTTGCCCGCGCGATCGCGGATCTCGTGCAGCAGATCATCAATCTGGCCTTTGACCGGACGGATCTCCACCTGCGGATCAACCAGCCCGGTCGGGCGGATGATCTGTTCCACTACCACCCCGGCGGATTTGGTCAGCTCGTACGGGCCCGGCGTGGCGGAAACGTAGACTACCTGGTTCAAGCGCTCTTCAAATTCCTCAAATTTCAGCGGACGATTGTCCAGCGCTGAAGGCAGGCGGAAGCCATACTGAACCAGGTTCTCCTTGCGCGAACGGTCGCCGTGCCACATGGCGTGCAACTGTGGGACTGTCTGGTGCGACTCATCGATGAACATGATGAAGTCGCGCGGGACATAATCCAGCAGAGTCGGTGGTGGCTCTCCCGGCTTCCGTCCGGAGAAGTGGCGCGAATAGTTCTCAATGCCGTGGCAGTAGCCTACTGACTTGATCATCTCCAGATCGAAGCGCGTCCGCTGGTGGATGCGTTGCGATTCCACCAGCCGCCCTTCTTTCTCCAGCTCTTTTTCCCACCACGCCAGCTCCTCCAGAATAGTGTCCATGGCGCGGCTCCTCTGGTCCTGCGACATCACATAGTGGCTCTTGGGATAAATCGGCAGGCGTGTGTATTTCTGCTTGACCGTGCCGAACAGAGGATCAATCTGCGAGAGCGAGTCCACCTCGTCGCCGAATAACTCGATGCGATAGGCGTTGTCGTCATAGGTGGGGAAAACTTCAATCACGTCGCCGCGGACCCGGAACGTGCCCCGGTGAAAGTCCACGTCGTTGCGTTCGTAGAGGATGTCCACCAGCTTGCTGAAAATCTCATTGCGGCGGATCTTCTGGCCTTTTTCCAGGAACAGCAGCATGCCGTAGTACGCTTCCGGCGAACCCAGGCCGTAGATACAGCTTACTGAGGCGACAATGACGCAGTCCCGCCGCTCAAATAACGAACGGGTGGCGGAGAGGCGCAGCTTGTCCAACTCGTCATTGACGGTGGCGTCCTTCTCGATATAAACATCACCAGCCGGAATGTAAGCTTCCGGTTGATAGTAGTCGTAGTAGGAAACGAAATATTCCACCGCGTTGCTGGGAAAAAACTGCTTGAACTCGTGATAGAGCTGTGCCGCCAGGGTCTTGTTGTGGGCCAGGACCAGCGCCGGGCGGTTCAACTGCTCGATCACCTTGGCCATGGTGTAGGTCTTGCCCGATCCGGTTACGCCCAGCAATACCTGGTGTTTTTCCCCCCCGTAGACACCACGGTTCAGCTCTTCAATCGCCCTGACCTGATCACCCTTTGGTTTGTAATCGCTGACGAGTCGAAAATCCATGGAATGTTCCTAAACCGCTGTCCCGCAACGGCAACGCTCGGCTAAATCCGGGGAAACGCGCTCTAGACGCAATTTTTCACGCTGCAAATCTCTTCATTATAACGTGGAGGCTCAGGCTTCAGCTGCGAATCGGAAAGGTGTGCCGGCGGTAGGAGGGCTCCGAGCCAAATACTAACTAACTACTGAATACTGGGTGCCGCTCTTCACTGATTGTGGACCATCGCAATGCTGGCGGTCGACTTGAGTGGGTAAGTGAAACGATAGCTCTGCTGGTTGATCTCCTTGCGCAGATCCTCCCAGATCGTATCTGGCATCTGCACGAAGATGCGTACCACTTCCGGATCAAACTGTCTGCCGGAATAGCGGATGATCTCTTCCCGCGCTGCAGACACGCTTTGGGCCGCGCGATAGGGCCGGTCGGAAGTCATTGCATCCAGCGTGTCCGCTACCGAGAAAATTCGGGCGCCCAGGGGAATATCCTCGCCGCGCAACCCGCGGGGATAGCCTGTGCCATCAAATTTTTCCTGGTGGGAATAGACGATCTCTGAGGCCTCTGCCAGAAACGGTATCTTGCGCAGCATCTGATATCCGCGGAAGCAGTGCTCTCGCATGATCGCGGTTTCTTCCAGCGTCAGGACTCCGGGCTTGCGCAAAATAGCGTCCGGGATAGCCATCTTTCCAATATCGTGCAGGAATGCGCCGCGCGCAATTACCCGAATGCGTTCTCCGGAAAGTCCCATGGCGCGGGCAATGGCAATAGTAAAGGCGGTCACCCGCTTGGAGTGGCCCTCAGTTTCGGCATCCTTCAAGTCCAGCGCATCTCCCAGGGCTTCCAGGGTGATGTCATAAGAGCGCTCCAGATCGGTCATGGCCTGGCGAAGCTGCTCGGTCCGCGCCGCCACCAGCGACTCCAGGTTCGACTGGTACGCTCGGTTCTCCAGCTTTAACCGTCGGTGCTCCAAAGCCCGCCGCACGATGGCCAGAAGCTGTTCCCGCTCAAATGGCTTGAGCAGATAGTCGTAGGCCCCGTTGCGAATCGCCGCCAGCGCCACGGAAATGTCATGCACCGCCGTGACCATGATCACCGGCATATCGGGATATTTTTCCTTGGCTCGTTCCAGCAGGGCTATGCCGTCCAGTTCGGCCATCATCAGGTCGGAAAGCACTAATTCGAATTCGCCGTGTTCTTTCAGGGTGCCCAGCGCCTCCGTGCCGGAAGCGGCCTGCCGGGTCTTGTAACCAGCCGCGTTCAGCATGGAGGAGATGATCTCCCTGATCGGTTCCTCGTCGTCGACAACTAGAATCCGCTCTGTGGTCATGAGGGAAAGGTGCCTATGCGGGGGAACTCTAACTTTACCCCAGAGTCTCTGGAAAAACAATCTGGTTATTCATTGAAATCGCCGCATTAACCACAAATGTACCCCGGCCCGGAAAACCCGGCTTCCAACGGCAAAGCCCGCACCTGTGTTGTACACCGGACGTAACTGGGCACCCGAAAGCCCACACTTATGTTATGTACCTAACGTAACTAGTGACCAGAAAATCTTTTTTTTTCACTCCTTCGGACGCCAAACAGACACCATACCGTCATCCGCCAATCGGGTCTTTGCAAAAAACCCGCGCCAAATGGCGCGATTCGTGATATACAAAAAGAAACTTCGTTGCCACCCTCTGAAATTGAATGAATAGCTGACGAATGTACCCAGAACTGCAATCTGCGTTTCTGGCCGAAGCGTCCGCGCCCCTGATCCTCTTGGGCGGGGCGGTGCTCTTGTACCGCAGCTTCCGCGAGAAATATCTGCTGCCCTGGATTGCCGGATGGGCGGTTTATACCCTGGCCAAACTGTTTCTGTCGATCAGCAGGTTTCACGGACCAGAGATTTGGGTGGCGCTTGCCAATGTAGCTTTTGTCGCCGCCGTCACGCTGTTTTCGGCAGCTATCTTCTATTATGTTTGCCGGCCACGCCTCCTGATCCGAACATCCTTTGTAGTTTTTTTGGCCATGTTCCTGGGCGTGCTTCAGGTGCTTTGGCCTGAGCATGCGAACGTTCTCCTTTTCTTTTTTGCCATCTGCTGGCGGTTGATTCCATGGGCTGCGGCCTGGCAATTGATCGTCTTTGCGCAAGGAAGGGGCAATACCGGCGCATGGATTCTGAGCGCCACCCTGCTCCTGCTGTCCCAATATCACCGGACGCTGCCGTCCGGGATTCTGGTGGATGTCCTGCTGGGCATCAGCATGATGATGATTGTGCTCGATGATTCGCGCGTGCAGAACCGGCGCCTGGACATCCTGAACCGCCTCAGCCACGTGGTTTCAGGTTCTGACGATTTCCGCTCCATTGTCGAGACGACCCTGGCCGAGCTTATGAACGTATTGGGCGCAAAGGCAGCGTGGTTCCGGGTTGTCGAAGACGGCAAATTGCGCATTACCACGCACAGAGGGCTCTCGGAAGCCGTAGCCACCGCGCTCAGCGATATTGATGCCTCCATGAGCACCGCTGGACAGTTGCTGAACCAGGGAGAAGTTGGCACCGTGCGCACCCGCAACATGTTGCCGGCAGCCAGGCTTGTTCTTGCGGAGCAAGGCATGGAGCACATCGTGGTAGTTCCCGTGATCGGCAAAAACACCCGCATCGGTGTGCTGGTTCTGGGAATCGGCCGGCATCGCTACTATACGGACGGCGATCGAAATTTCCTGAAAGGAGCCGCCAACCAACTGGCGCTGGCAGCGGAAAACCGCAGTTTGATCCAGCAGCTTGTTCGTTCCGTCAACGACTTCACAGAAAGCAAAGCAGCGGAAGAACGCTATAAGACGCTATTCGATCACATGCAGGAAGGGTTTTTTGTGTCCTCGCCGGAAGGCCGCATTCTAGATTGTAATGAGGCCTTTGTACGGATGATGGGTTATTCCACCAAGGAAGAGATGCTCAAAGTGAACGTGACCGACTGCCTGTATGTGAATTTTGAGGACCGGAGGAAGTTCCTGGCAGAGATGGAACAGCATGGATTCGTCAGGAACTTTGAGTTCACGCTGAAACACAAAGATGGACGGCAAATCAGCGTGATCGAGAGCAGCTTTGCCACTCGCAACCCCGATGGAACAGGAGAGCGATACCAGGGCGTGGTGCTGGATATTACCGAGAAGAAGAAGGCCGAAAATGAAATTCGCAGGCGTAATCGAGAACTTTCCGCCCTGAATACAATTGCCGTCAGCTTTAATCAGTCCTTTGATCTGGTTGAGATCCTGCCAGCTGTTTTGCTGCAGATTGTCGAGCTATTTGGAACAGACACGGCCGCCGTGTACCTCTTCGACAGGGAGACAAGCACGCTGCGCAAGAAGGCCGGCTTCGGGCATCACAGCTCCTGGCCCAATGACAATCGCGAACTGCTGGTGCCAGCCGAGTTTTTGAATGTTGTCCGGGCCCAGCACACAGAGATCATCAGGCCCCATGACCTTGCCGACATGCCGGCTTTCGTCGAGAAGATCATCGAGTCCGAAGGGCTTAAGTCATACCTGTGGATGGTTTTGTGGCGGAAAGACGAAATCCTCGGCGTCCTGGGAACCAGCAGCCGTACCCAACGTGAGTTTGGACCGGAAGACGAAAACATGGTGGTAGCCCTGGGAAGGCAACTTGCCACCACCATCGACAGAATTAGACTTTACGAAGAAACCAGAAAAGCCTACGAGGACCTGCGCCGGACTCAGGAACAGCTTCTGCAAAGTGAGAAGATGTCTGCGGTTGGCCGTCTGATTTCCGGTGTTGCGCACGAACTGAATAACCCGCTGACTGCCATCAGCGGATATACGCAATTGCTGGAAAGCGAAAAACTCGATCCGCAACTGCAGGAATTCATACGAAAACTGCACAAACAGACGGACCGCGCACAACGGATCGTGCAGAACCTGCTGTCATTCGCCCGCCAGCACAAGCCGCAGCGCATTTATGTGGACCTGCGCAAAGTGATGGAGGACACTATCGCTCTACGCGACTATGAGCTCAAGACCCACAGTATTGTTCTGGAAAGAGATTTCGAGGCCGCGCTGCCTCCCGTTGTGGCTGATCCGCACCAGTTGGAGCAGGTTTTCCTGAATATCATCAATAATGCTGTTGATGCAATTCTGGAAACCGCTCACGATGGCATCTTGAGAATCCGCATCTTTGCCGATGATCCGAACGTGGTTTGCGAATTTCATGATTCGGGCCCTGGCCTGGCCGATCCCAAACACGTGTTTGACCCCTTTTACACCACCAAGGGCGTGGGCAAGGGGACAGGGTTGGGCTTGAGTATCTGTTATGGCATTGTGAAGGAGCATGGCGGGGAAATCTCCGCCTACAATCACGTACAGGGCGGAGCAGTGATCCAGGTCCGGCTGCCGGGAGCCGTCGGTGACAAACCTATCAGTGAAAGTGAACGCATCCTTGCGCGCCGTGAGCCCAGGGTACACGGCAGCGTGCTACTGGTGGACGCAGAAGGCGTGCTTGATTTTGAGCGTGAGGTCCTGTCCGAAGCAGGCTTGGATGTGGTGGCGGTCAGTTCCAGCAAAAAGGCCATCGAGCAGATGAAGCAGCACAGCTTCGATATTGTCCTGCTGGATAGCCAGGCGCCTGACGAATTAAGCAGTGGGGGTATCCTGCGCTGGATGCAGGAATCGCGCTCTGACATGGTGACCAGGGCGGTGCTGATGCTTCCTCCAGGCAATGAATCCTCGCCGCGCAGCTTTGTTAATGCTGACCGCGTCCTCTGCTTCTTCAAACCCTTTGAAGCCTCTGCTCTGCTGGCCGTTCTCCGCCGCCTGCTGCGCGCCAGCAAGGTTCAGGCAGCGACAGAGTCTCGCTAAGAACGCAAATGGCAGTTGGCAAGTAGCAATTGGCTCTTGTGAAATCGGGTTGTCACCCGGTCACGAGATCATCCGTTCTTTTGATCCTCGTTCCCCGAACCAGAGCGCGCGCGAACGGTCCCAATCCCGCCAGCCGGACCAGCATGGATCGTATCAGCGGAGGCGCTGAGAGCATCATGCGCACGCGGGCGGCATTGCGGAATGCCGGCGCAAATTGTTTGATGTAGGCGGCATGATATTCCTGCCTGGCCTGGTGCAATGAGCTTCTGCCTTGAAAAAACGGCAGCAACGACTCCGCTGCCAGAGTCCCGCTGTGCAGGGCAAGGGAGATACCGTCCCCGGCGAAAGGGTCAATGAAGGCGGCGGCATCACCGGCCAGCAGCATTCCATTTGACTCAGTCCGTGGTGGACGAAAATACAGTGATGAGGTGGTAATGGGAGGAAAAAGCGGCTCCCAATGCCGGCTGCGTTTCCACAATTCCGGCTGCCTGGAAAAAACTTCTTCCATAGACCGCGCAGCATCCGCCCGCACCATGGCGCAGGCGTTTACCGCGTTCCTGCTTACCGGCTGCACGCCGCAATAACCGCCTTCAAAAAAATAGAGATCCACAGAGGGCTTCGAAACGGCCTCACGAAAGTGGCCTTTGATCCCGATCCATTTGCCGCTTTTCTTTTCTGGGGTGTGCCGGGTTAGCTGCGACCAGCGCCCGCTGGCATTCACCACGGCGCGGGCTGCAAAGGTCCTGTCCGTACTCTTGACGTCGAAAATTGCGCGTTGCTCAACCTCCCGGATGCTTGTGCCCTCTTCCACGCGCGCTCCGGCCTGCTGCGCAGCATGGAGCAAGGCTGCATCCAGATCAAAACGAGGAATGCTTCGTGCCGGCGGAGAGATGGGAAGGGAAACAGCGGTTCGTCCGGAGAAAATACGCGAGTTGCCGATGTCCGGTTGATCTCGGAAATGCTCTCCACCGAGCAGCCACTCCAGTAATTTCAAGGACTCCGGCGAGACGAACTCCCCGCACACTTTGTGGCGTGGAAACCGGTCTTTTTCCAGAAGCAAGACCTTTGCGCCCATGCGGGCCGCACGAATGGCGCAGGCCGACCCTGCCGGTCCCGCCCCAGCCACAATCAGGTCATATTTGGATTCTTCCAAGCAATCACTCCCATGCGGAAAGAGAAAAAGGTTCGCGCCTCGATCCTGGCCGCATGCGTCTGCCGCAGCATCTTCTCGATTTCATCGAGGGTGTAGGCGCGGCGCACGGAAGCCACAGCATCATGGCGCGTGAGGCGGCTGCGGTAGATCGCGTATCCGGCATAAGCCAGCGCCAGATGTAGCGGATGGCGAATCACATCGTTGATCAACACTGCATGGCGGGCAACGCGCAAGGCCTGGTCCACAAATTGGACTACCTGCTCCGGCTCCAGATGATGGATGAACAGGCAGCATCCCACAACGTCGAAACTGTTGTCCTTGAACGGGAGGGCCAGCGCGTCCCCACCGATTGAGGGATAATGACCATTCACAGCCGGGGCCCCCAGCACGCGCGCGGTTTTTGCGCGTGTTGGGGTGGTCATGGCCGGGGTGTCCAGCGCGCGCGCGGTTTTTGCGTGTGCCGGGGCGGCCATGTGCGCGGGCATCCGGTCCAGCAGCACCGGATTGACGTCGATTCCCTGCCTGATCAGAGATCGGCGGGCAAGAGCAGCCACATCGCCGCTTCCGCCACCCACATCCAGCCAGGATACAGTTTTGATCCGGCTTTGCGCCGCGACTGTATGGATCAGGTTGGCCATGGTGCGCACGCCGCCAAAGTAACGGTTGATCATCCTCAGGTCGGCAAGCGAACCGTGCACTTCGCGAGGTGTTCCCGTGTCTGTATCCAGAAGCTCGGGAATCACCACGCGTCGCATAAAACAGCTCCAAATGACAAAATCAGAAATCACAAATCCAGAGATCAGACTTGTGCCAGTTCCTCTTCCAGAAGCTGCTTATTGTACAGGTCAGTGTAGTAGCCGTTGCGAGCCAGCAGCTCATCATGGGTGCCCACCTCTACGATGCGGCCCTGGTGTAGCACCGCAATCCTGTCCGCGGCCTGAACGGTAGAAACGCGGTGCGAGATAAAGATGGTCGTCCGCCCGCGCATGATCTCCCGCAAATGATTCAGGATTCGCTCCTCTGTATAGGTGTCCACGCTGGAAAGAGCGTCATCCAGGATGAGAATCCGCGGATTGCGGATGATCGCCCGGGCAATCGCCGTCCGCTGCTTCTGCCCGCCGGAAAGCGTGATGCCGCGTTCACCTACGATGGTTTCGTATTGTTCAGGGAAGTCTTCAATATCTCCGGCAATATTGGCGGCCTCGGCCGCCGCGCGGACTTCCTCTTGCGATGCGCCGTCGGCGCCAAAAGCGATATTCCCCCGCACCGTATCGCTGAATAAGAATGTCTCCTGGGGCACAAAGCCAATGCTCCGCCGCAGTGCCTCCAGCGGATACTCACGTATGGGACGGCCGTCAAGCAGGACCGATCCGGGTTGAGCATCGTAGATTCTGGGAATCAGGTTTACCAGCGTGGTTTTGCCCGAGCCGGTTGGTCCGACAATCGCCAAGCTGCTGCCCGCCGGGATGCGCAAGTTGATATTGTGCAGTACCGGCACGCCGTTGTAGCTGAAATTCAGATTGCGCAGTTCGATCTCTCCGGTGATCCTCTCGCGCTCATTCAAATTTGGCGCTGCCTGTGCGTCTGTGATCTCCGGTCTGGCGGCCAGGATCTCGTTGATGCGGCCCATGGATGCTGTGCCGCGCTGAAAAATATTGATCACCCATCCCAGGGCGATGATGGGCCAGGTGAGCTGCAGCATATAAGTGTTGAAGGCGATGAATTGTCCAACGGTCATGCGGTGCAGAAGCACTTCACGGCCGCCTAGCCACAGCATCAGGACGATGGCCAGGCCAAGCATAATCTCCAGGCTGGGCCACAGCATTCCCATCAGGCGCGCCAGCGGCAGGCTGCGGGTTACATACTCCTGGTTGGACTTCTCGAACAGCGCAATTTCGGGTTCTTCCTGCACGTAAGCGCGGATCACGCGTGCGCCGGAAAAATTCTCCTGTGCCCGCGCGGATATCTCAGAGAATTGCGCCTGGATTCGCTCAAAGCGCTCATGGATCCTGCGCCCAAAATACTGGATCAGAATGCTCGCCAGTGGCAGCGGCAGGAACGCGTACAGCGTGAGCTTGTGGCTGGTGTGCCACATAAAGATCAGGGCCGCAGCGGTGAAGACCAGCGTGTTGGCCGAGTACATGATGGCCGGCCCCAGCAACATGCGCACGGCATTCAGGTCATTGGTGGCCCGGGCCATGATGTCGCCGGTGCGGGTTTTCTGGTAGTAGGAATAGGAAAGGCCTTCCAGGTGCCGGAAAAGATCGTTGCGCAGGTCGTATTCAATCTCCCGCGAGACTCCAATCACCAGCCACCGCGTAAGGAACTGAAAGATGCCTTTGCTGAGGGCAATGGCTAACATCCACAGGCAGTACATCGCCAGCTGGCGTCGGGTGATGTGGGTGTTCAGTGCGTCTGTGGCCTGCCGAATCACCTGCGGAAATAGGACCCAGATCCCGTTGGTAAGCACCACCGTGACCGCCCCCGCCATCAGTGTGTATTTGTACTTCCACAGATAGGGGTACAGCGGCTTGAGATTTTTCTGCATGAAGGTTAATAAATGATTTTACCGCGAGGCGCGATGGAAATCTGTTACCAAAAACTCTGGGGGCGCTCGTCGCGCCGGACCCTCGGCGGTATCGCTGTTCAACACCGTATCGGGAGCGTCTGGACGAAACCCGCGCGCTCACCCGATCTCAAGATGGTGTTTTCAGCACCAAATACCCGCCAGCCAGGCAGAAGATTACATCTGGCGACCATGCGGCCAGCGAGGGAGGCAACTGGCTTACGTTTCCCATCGCCTCAAACAGGCCTGCTGTGACCCAGTAGACCACGCCGATCAGCAGCGCCACCGCTACTCCGGTTAGCGCGCCTCGGCGTCCGGTGGAAAGGGCGAACGGAACTGCCAGCATAGCCATGACCAGCGTGATCAGCGGAAAAGCCAGTTTTTTCTGGAGTTGCACCCGCAGCCGCACCACGTCAAAGCCGCTTTGCTGGAGATCATGAATATAGGTGCTGAGTTCCCTGTAATTCATCTCCTGGGATTGGTGGACTTCTTTCTTGAAGTACGTCGGCTGCTCGTTCAACTCGGCAAATTCGTGCAGATTGAAAGTCTCAAATTTGTCAATGGCCGAGCCCTGGAAGGAGCGTTGCCAGCCTTTTTCAAATACCCATTCCTGCAAATTGGGTTCCCAGTGGGCCTGAGCGGCATAGATGCGTTTCGTGATCTCAAAGGTGTGAGGCTCAAACTCAAAGGCTGAGATGCTGCCGAACTGGTCAATCTCCGGATCGTAGAATTCGTAATAGTAGATAGTATTGTGCTGGCCAAAAATCCACTTGCGCTCGGGATGAAGATAGGTCTGCGCCGGCTTTTCTTTGATGGTGTTGCGCAGCGTCTCCACCCTCTTGTTGGCGTCGGGCAGGTAAGATTCCTCCAGAAGAAAGAGCCCTCCAGCCAGCAGCGCGGATATGATCAGCACGGGCAAAACCGCGCGGTAGATGCTGATGCCTGTGGCCTTCATGGCAGTGATCTCGTTGGACTTCTGCATCAGTCCAAAAGTGACCAGCACTGACAGCAGGACACACAGAGGCGTAAACAGGTAGAGCCAGGATGGCGTCACATTCAGCAGGTATTCGCCTACTGTAACCAGTGGGATGCGGTTGCGGACAATATCTGTCAGCAATTCAAAGAAAGTGAAGATCAGCACCAGGACCATGAAGCTGGCGGTGATGAGCGCCAGGTGTCCTAGAAAATTGCGGACAACATAATCATCCAGAATCAGCGGAAAGCGTTTGGCCGAGCGCGGACGCACTACCGCGACGGCGCGCTCTTCTTCTTTGCGCCTGGACCACATTACGGCCCAGTGCTGCAACCTCGCCGTCAAGGCGTGGCCCAGGCCGATATGAACTGGCATTTTATCCACCCGCCATAGCAGCAGCAGTCCGATCAAGCCAAAGACAATATTGGCCATCCACACGCCCAGCACTGCAGGCAGCCGGCCGCTTCGCGCAAATGAGAGTCCCGTAACGGAGATGAAGTAGTAGACGAATACCAGGACAATGGTGACGACAAAGCCCGCGCCCTTGCCGCCTCTTTTGAAGGAGAGGCCGAGTGGAATTCCGATCAGCACCAGCACCAGGCAGGCGGTGGGAAGGGCCAGGCGGCGATTAAATTCAATCCAATACCAGCGCGCTGCCTCCGGTTTTCGGTTGTAGTAGCTCTGGCGCAACAATTCGCGCGTATTCAACTGCTGTACCGGCACAGCTTCCTGGGCTTGCCGGGAGGCCGGCGGCATGTTCAGGGTGGAGTCATTTTCGTCGAAAGTGGAAATGGTGTACTGGCTGGGCTCGCGGACCTTCACTTCATGCGTGGCGCCATTGACCAGATGCAGGTGGATGGAATCCTGCGCGCTGCTGACCACCGCTTCGGCGGCAACGGTGATCTTGGGAGCTGCCGGATCGGTCATGTCCGCCAGGAACACGTTCTTCCAGACGGACCCACCCGAGGCGGTGGTTGCATCCTGTACGTACAGCACGTAGGGTTTGAAGTTTTCGTAGAAGACCCGCGGCTGCACTTCAAACGATGCCTGTGAACCCGCCAGGCTGTTTTGCAGGTCGGCCAGCGCAGCCGCCGACCGTGGCGCAGACCAAATATTATTTGCCAGCGCCAGCAGCCACGCCGTCACGCCAAAGATGGCCAGTACTTTGACAAACCTGAAGACCCCTACTCCGGCGGCGCGCATCGCGGTAATTTCGCTGTCTGCGGCCATCCTGCTCAGACCGATCAGGATTCCCACCAGCACTCCCATCGGGATGGTGACTGTCAAAGCACCCGGCAAGGTGAGGAAGAAAAGTTCAGCAACGCTGGGGATGGGTGCACTGTTGCGGACCACCAGTTCGAGGATGCGGCTCACGTCGCGCATGAAAATGACGAACGTGAACACCGCAATCCCAATCAACGCGTGGGACAGCACTTCCTTCAGAATGTAGCGCGTGAAAATGCGCACGGTGTAGATATTTTATATTCTTGAGGGATGCAGTCGCTAGCCGGCAGCAGCGTATCAACCTCGATAACTGGCCGTGCAATGAATCACTCCACTTCTTCCCGTAACCTATACCCTACCGAGCCTGTCCCATATGGTTTAATGTATACCGCGTATGCCCGCTATTCGTCTCCTGTTCCTGTGGCACATGCACCAGCCTTATTACAAAAATCTGGTCACGGGAGAATACCGTCTGCCGTGGGTGCGTCTGCACGCGCTCAAGGACTATTACGGCATGGTCAAGCTGCTGGATGAGTTCCCTGATCTGCACCAGACCTTCAATCTGGTACCGTCGCTCATAGCGCAGATTCAAGACTACGTAAGAGGCAACGCGCAAGATCCGTTTCTATCGCTGGCTTCCAGGCCCGCTGCAGATCTCAGTCGCCAGGAAAGGGAATCTGCGCTGTGGTATCTGTTTCAGGCCAACCTGCAGAATATGATTGGACGCTATCCGCGATATCGCGAATTGTGGGAGAGGTTCCAGAATCTTTCCGGGATACCAGCCCAGGCTGCCCCCCTGCTCAAGGACTCGGACATCACTGACCTGCAGGTGCTATCGCAGATTGCCTGGTTTGATGAGCTGTGGCTGGAAGATCCCTCCATCAGTGAGTTGGTCAGGAAGGGCCGCAACTACACCCGCGAAGACCAGAGCTTCGTCATTGGCAAGCAGAAGGAATTCCTGGCCCAGGTGCTTCCGGCATACGCAGCAGCGCAGCGCCGCGGAGTCATTGAGATTTCGACCTCGCCTTTCTATCATCCCATCCTCCCGCTCCTCTGCGATACGGATGCCGGGGCGGCCTCGCATCCGGGGATGACTCTGCCGAGCCGGCGCTTTCGCCATCCGGAAGATGCGCGCGAGCAGATCGTGCGCGGTCTGGCGCTGCATGAACAGGTCTTCGGGGTGCGTCCACGCGGCATGTGGCCGTCTGAGGGAAGCGTTTCCAACGAGGTGCTGACCATCGCTCACGATGCGGGGATTGAGTGGGTGGCAACCGATGAGGGGGTGCTCGGGCGCTCGTTGGGCAGTCTGTTCCGGCGGGACGACAGCGGAAAGCTGGACCACGACAGCGCCGGAAAGCTCTATCAGGCTTACCGATGGGAGCAGGGCAGCGCCACCATGAGCATGGTCTTCCGCGATCACTCACTCTCAGACCTGATTGGCTTTGTCTATTCCGGGGTTCCGGCCAAAGATGCCGCTGAAGACTTCATTCGCCGGATCAAGGGATCGTGTGCGCCGCTGTTGGAACAGGGGAAAGATGCAGTGCTGCCCATTATCATGGACGGTGAAAACGCCTGGGAGTACTACCCGAAGTCAGGCAGGGAATTCCTTCGCCGTCTTTATGATGCGATTCAGGCCGACAGGAGCTTTGCCGCATTGACCATTTCGGAGGGGTTGCAGCGGGAGCAGGCGCCGCAAAAACTCAGCTCGATCGTTCCCGGCTCCTGGATCAACGCCAATTTCGATGTTTGGATCGGAGCGCCGGAAGATGATCTTGCCTGGGACTATCTTTCCGCCGCGCACGATTTTTTTACCGGACACTCTCCACGCGCGTCAGAAGACCAGAGAGAACTGGCATTTCAAGAGCTCCTGATTGCGGAGGGTAGCGACTGGAACTGGTGGTATGGCCCTGAACACCATTCCGCCAATGACCGGGATTTTGACGAGTTGTACCGCAAGCATCTTTCCAACGTCTATCACGCGCTGGGCGCGGAGCCGCCAGATGCGCTGGCGCAACCCATCAGCGGCCGCGATATCAAACTCCAGTTCACTCCTCAGACGGCTTACATCTCACCCCGCCTGAATAAAGGCAACGGCGGCGCGAGCCCCGGGTATTTTGACTGGCTCGGCGCGGCCATCCACGTGGCTGACCGGCGGTCCTCCGCCATGCATGGCAAGCTTTTTCTCTTGGATACGGGCTACGCCGGCATTGACCATCAGAACCTCTACTGCCGTCTTGATTTCATGCACAACGCATCAGATTGGGTCACGGAAGATTCCCGGCTGGTGGTGGCGATTAAATCTCTATCTGCCGGCGGAGCCAAACCGGAGCGCAATTTCAAGCTGGAAGCCTCGTTCAGCGCTACCACCGTTCAAGACTGGACCTTCAGCGAAAACGGCGGCCGGCAAAAACAAGAGGAAGTGATGGTTGTCTTCCGTAGAGAATCCATTCTTGAATGCCGGATTCCTCTGCTCGCACTCGATGCTAAAGCAGGCGCACTCCTGCGCCTGCGCTTCTCCTTATGGCGTGGCCAGCTCCCGCTGGATGCATTGCCGCAGGAGGGTTACATCGAAGTCCAGGTCGTCCCGGAAGAGGACTTGAGCGCGGTGGCGTATGCAAAACCCTGAACGCTCCTCGTAATTCCTGAATGCTTTCGTAATTAAGGACGTGTAATTTTATTCCGATTTCTGGAAACACCCGGCGCTCGCCTTGCATCTGTGTGCGTAAGAAAGTTAGATCCACTCAAGAAAACCTGAATAGCCGATACCGATGAAATCTTGAAGGTGCTTAGGTGTCTCTGCCGCTCAGGATGGAGAAAGCAATGGGCCGAACACGGGGAGTAGTGCTGCTAGGGATCTTGCTGGGTTCAATTTGCTTGCTGGCTGTGTTGAGTTGTGCCGGTGGTGTGAGTTCTTCAACTCCTCCTGCGCCAGGAATGGGCAGCGGGGGTGGCAGTGGCAGTGGTGGAGGAAGTGGCAGCGGGGGTGGCAGTGGTGGAGGAAGTGGCAGCGGGGGAAGCGGTGGCAGTGGTGGAGGAAGTGGGGGAAGCGGTGGAGGGGGCAACCCTGCCTCGGCCAGCAAATTTATCTATGGTGGTCCGGACTTTGAAACGGGCAGCATCCAGGCAGGAACCCTGAACAGCAGCACCGGTGCTGTATCGCCGGTGGCAGGCTCGCCATTCAGCGAGAACATGGGAGAATCAAACCTGCTGCAGGTGGCCGCAACCCCTCAAGGCCGGTTCATTTACGTTCTAAATGTGGCGGCCTTCGGTGCGGGACAGCAGATCGGCAGTGCTGGTATCTGTGGTTTTGCCATCAATCAGCAGACCGGCGCGCTTAGCCTGGTTCCGGGAAGTCCGCTCGTTTTTTCTAACAGTAACGATAACTTCATGGCAGTGGATAATACGGGGCACTTCCTCCTGGAGCCGAATGCCGCCGCAAATTCGGGGAGCAGCACAGGCTTTGATGTCTACTCGATTGACCAGAGCAGTGGCGCTCTAACCAGGACCGCATCCACCTCAAACGCGCCTCCGGTGGGCCCGTTTACTATATCCAGCCCGCTAAACCCCTTGATATTCAACGCTGGTAATGGATTGGTTGCTGTTTTCTCCATTGCATCAAACACCGGCCAGCTCACCATTGTTTCCGGGACGCCCACCTCCACCGGCGGTTCGGCAGGTCCTATGGCAGCCTCCGCGGACGGAAAATTTCTCTATGTGGCCAATCAGATGGAAGGCACGCTGAGCGTGTTTACCATCGCCTCCAGCGGCATGCTCACGCCGCTCAGGGGATCGACTTTCACCATAGATAATGGTGCGCAACACCTGGAACTCACTCCCGATGGAAAATTCCTCTACATAGCCTCCGTCACTCAGGCCGGTAACCAAACGGTGAAAGGATATGCGGTGAATCCGGCAGCGGGAACGTTCGCTCCGGTTGCCGGGGCAGTGGTGAACAACGTGACCTCGGTGACTGTGGACTTGTCTGGAAAGTTTGCTTACATCTCGTCGCCCGGCAATCTGACCATCTACGGCATTGATGCGAACACAGGCTCGCTGACTCAGCTGTCACAGACCAGCGCTCCTTCCAGCGATAATCCGAATGACATGGTGACAGCCCGATGAATGCAAGGGCTCCATTGAACCGGGTAAACTGGCGGACCTCACTGTGATTTCGGCCGACATTACCAAACGTGCATCGAAAGTCGTCTTGTCCATCCACGTGTTGAAGGCCTTCATTGGCGGCAAGATCGTCTATCAGGCAAATCCGGCCCGAAATGGCAAATAGCGGATTTCCGCTCTCTAGCCTCAATCTCTAGCCAGAACTCTCTAGCGTCTATATTCTAGGTTATATCCCCTAACTCCTCTCTTCCTGATCCTTATATCTGACGTCTAGCCTCAGCCTATCTCTTATCGCCCTGCATTTTCCTCGCCCGGTATCTCTGCTGCCCCGCTGTGAAAAATCTCTTTCCCGTAAATGATTCACCAATGATCTTTTTCGTGCTGTTTTTACGCTTTATTCATTTAGAGCTGGGAACTCGATTCTGACTTGGACATCCGGGAATGAAAAAATAAGAACGCTCACGTTAGGCGTAAATCAGGAAAATATTGTAAAGTGGATCGCTTCCTATAGCCACAGACCAAGGCAGCCTCAGGGCGGCCTACACCTCCAACAACAGCAACTAGAGTTCAGGAGCCTATGACAGCGGACGAACTTAGAACTGAATTGAATCGTCTGGGTGTGACCCCGCCGGAGCCCCTGAGGGCTTCGTTATACCTACAGGAGCTACAGGCCACTTATGATTATTTCCGGGACCCGGCTTTCGCGCCAGCCGGATACGAGAAAGTCAAAACCGCGGTGCAGGACCCGGAACTCCTTAATGGGCTTGCCAAAGCGCTGGATTCCTTTGTCTGCAGGGCCGTCAATGCTGATCTGGACGCCAGGGGTAACCCGGCTCATATGGCTAGCTTCGCCGCCTACTATGACCAGTTTGTGCTGGGCGCCACTTATGTGACCAAGCGGAACGCGTTTTATGCTCTCTATCCGGTTACCGACAATCTGGTGCAACGGATCGGTATCAATTTTCGCACCAACGTTAGGACGGCCTGCCGGCGAATCATTGCCGATTGGGCGAACATTAAGAAGACCTTTGTAGCGGCGACCGACATTCTCACCAGGCTGACCAAAATCAAGTCTTCAGGATCCGATTTTCACAAAGGCGGCCAGCAGGTGCTGCTGCTTACGTTTGAGAGGGCGGCGTACGTGATGGACAGCGATGACGGGCACCTGCAGGATTTTGACCTCAACCTTGTTTACAAACCTGCTGATCTGGAAGCCGATTGCCTGCTTGCAGGGGTGAGCGCCGCCGTGAATGCGGTGCGCGGCGGCTTTCAGACACAAAGCCTGTTCGAACTTTTGAATGTCGCAATCACGCAGGCGAAGGCGCAGAACCAGAACCTTCAGCTTGAGCAGTTGCCCACATACAAGATCCTGCCCGTCAACTTCGGGTCGGCGCTCCAGCCGAACCAGCACAACCTGGACATCCGCAGTTCGTACGGATATCTGGAATTCCTGGAACACGCCCATTTCCAGGGGACGCCTTCACTGTTTGGCTACTATCCCTTCGGCTCCAGCGACTTTAAGATTTTCAAATCCGACAACCGCGACCAGATCTGCGGCAAGTTTTATCGCCTTATCGGGCAGCTCACCGCGATCGCCTGCACGTTTTCCATCATTGACCTTCACGTGGAAAACATCATTGTGAAGAACTACATTCCCTATCCCATTGATATGGAGATCAGCTTTACCGCCCCAATTGAGAACGTAACGAACACGTCTTTATTCGGGGCTCTGGCCGGCGTGACCGGAACCACGGGGCCGGACAACCCTCGGTATGACGAAACAGGAGGTCAGAATAATCTTGCTCTCCTGCCAACGCCGCATCCGGAATACCAGCAGAACCGGCTGTGGCTGGTGGACGCCGCGCAACCGGTCAATCCCGCAGACTATGCTTCTGCTTTGTGCAAAGGGTTCCGGGACATGCTGAAGGTAATACGCACGGCCAATGCGCAAGCAAAATTCAACCCCTGGCTTGCCCGTCTTGATGACACAATTGTGCGCTATCTGCCGTACGGTACAGAGAATTTTGCCGCCATTCTCACCTCGGCTGCCAACGAGGTCAATTGCGCCGACACTACCCGGCTGCCAAGGTTTGTATCCATCGCCAGAGGAGAGTTGTATCTCGCATGGCATGGCGATCCGGCCAGCGCCACGCTAGATCCAAAGTTTCTCGCATTGCAGGACGCGAACGTAACCGCGGATTACCAGAATGGTGACATTCCCATTTTCTATCATCGGCTCAACAATGGCGGCGCTTTCGGCTTGAACATTATGGACTCGCGCGGAGACCTGGTAACCACTCCCGCGCAGATCGGTTACCGCGATACGCCGAATGGCGCCGTGATCAATGCCGTTCTCGCCCTGGGCGGAGGGCGTGGCACGAACTTTTTTGCCCAATCACCCCTCGTGTCGCGCGTGGGAGCTCAACTGGCCAACTTAACCGGCCATTTGGCTCCGCGCACGCAGACCCTGACGGGCCAGATCCTGGGGAGTTTGGGACTTGCCCATGCGGGCGGAGACGTCCAGGCAATCCTCCAATAGATCATGGAACCCAACAGCGCGCGGCTCAACTCAAGGCGAAGAACCAACTTAAGAAAACCAAAATGACAGTAACCGAGCTACGGAGTCAACTCAAAAGCCTGGGTGTAAGTCCACCGAATGCGTTGCGTGCGTCGCTGTATCTGGGCGAGTTGCAAGCCACCAGCGTCTACCTGAAGAATGGACTGGCCACGATCCTGGGGAGCGATTACGCGAGAGTTAAAACTGCTGTCCAGGACCCGGAGTTGCTGAACACCCTGTGCAAGGTGCTGGATGGCTTTGTCGCGCAGGCTGTTCAGGCGGATGTGAAATCCCAGCGGGTCATCGCCGCGCAGCCGCAGGGTTTTGACGGCTACTACAACCAGTTCATTTTCACAGGCGATTATGCCACAAATATCAATACGTTTTATGGACTCTTTCCGGTTACCGCGCACGTAGTGCAGCAGGCAGCCACCAATTTCCGCAACAACATTCGCCAGGCCTGCACCCGCATCATCAATGACTGGGCCAACATCCAGAAGACGTTTCTGCCTCAGACGCAGGAATTGGCCGCCCTGACCAGGATCAAGTCCTCGGGTTCCGATTTTCATAAGGGCGGCCAGCAGGTACTGCTGCTCACTTTTGAAAAACGAGTGTACGTAATGGATAGTGACGATGGGCACCTGCAAAGCTTCAACTTTAATCTGGTCTATAAGCCGTCTGATCTGGAACTGGACTGTCTGCTGGCAGGAAATACCGCTGCGGTGAATGCCGTACATTCCAATTTCCAGGCCCAGAGTCTCTTTGAACTGCTCAACGGCCTCATTGCGGCGAAAAAGAAGACCAGTTCCAAAGTTGAGCTTGAACTGTTGCCCACTTACAAGATACTTCCCATCGTGTACGGCTCCGGCTTGACCGCCGGTGTCAACGGCAAACTGCCGATACGCAACTCCTATGGCTATCTGGAATTCCTGCAGCACGATCACTATGACGGGCTGCTCTCGGCCCTCGGCCTTTACTGGGGTGGGTCCAGCGATTACAAGATATTCAACGCCAAAGACAAGGACTCCATCTGCACCAGGTTCTACCGCATCATCGGACAGGTGACGGCGATTGCCTGCACCTTCTCCATCGTTGATCTGCATATCGAAAACATCATCGTAAACAGCTATCTCCCATATCCCATTGACATGGAAATCTCCTTGATTGAAGAAATAACGGATGTTGACAACACGTCGTTATTTACCAGCACCGGCAAAGGAGGTGTGAATGGCTTACGTGGAGGCAACAAGGTAACCTGGAATGAGGTGGTTGCAGCCAACGGACGCCTCGCCATACAGGATTCGACAAGCAACGACGTGGAGCAAAACCGGCTCTATATGGTAAATCCTCCGGCGCTGATTGACCCCAGAGACTATGGCGCTGAGATCTGCCGCTCAATGCGCGATATGCTTCGCCTCCTTCAGGAAGGCAATGCCGCGGGAAAATTCACAGCCTGGCTCAACCGATTGACCAACGTGGTTGTGCGTTACCTGCCCATGGGCACAGGAGATTTCGCGTCCATTCTCAGCTCTACGGTCAACAGCGCCAACTGTGGCAATGCAAACAAGTTGCAGCAAGTGATCGCCTTTTGGCGAGGCACTTTATACACGACGTGGAACAGTAATACCAGCCTCGGCCGCCCGCCTAATTTCGCCGCCCTGCAGGATGCCTTCGTGCTCAGTGATTATCAGAATGGAGATATTCCCATCTTCTATCACCGAATCAACACCACCCCTCCGGCTGGTTTGGACATCATGGATTCTGACGGAAATCGAGTCACCATGCCGGCCCAGATCACCTATCTGGATAGCAGCGACAACCTTCAGACAGTGAACGTTGCCGTGGGCAGGACTACTTTCTTCAGCCAGTCTCCCCTGACTTCGCCGGTAAAGACGCAAATTGCATATCTTGGCACCAACTTCAACCGGCGGGTGAGCGCCCTGGTCCGGAATATTCTGGCCGTCTTAGGACTCGACTCTTCACTCAGAAACATCAAAAGCGTTCTCAAATAAGGAAGTGACCATGTCCGCGATTACCGAGATCAGTGATGTTCTAAATAAACTGCCCAAGGGCAATAACGATGCGCTGACTCTGCAGCCCTCTAACTTCAGCAATCCGCAGGTTCAGGTGTTTTTTGCCAATGCCCTGGACGGAAATGCGCTGGTCATCAATCATGCCGTGATAAGCCCGGTTGCTGCCGGATCGATAACTGTGACCGGGCAGGGCAGTGTTCTGGGTTTCGATGGGCTGGCTACCCAGCTCACCTTCCATTTGCCGGACGGCAGCGATCAACTCGACATTCGTCTTCGCGGCAACTTTGATCCACAGAAGGCGATCTCGCTTCCACTCATCCAGTGGCTTGCGCTCCACAACCTGGCCATTGAGACTGAGGTCCAGGATGAGTTTGGCGGTGTCACCACCCGCTTGTACGGGTCGCTCAAGCTGGAAGGGGTGGATGACATACCTATAATCCTCTCCCGGACCGGACAGTCGGAATGGAGCCTGAACATAGCGCAGGACAAGCCGGTCCCTTTGCCCGACCTCAATCATCTTGCCCAATTGGTCGGGGGCGAATCTCTGGCATCGTTCTTTCCGCAATCGCTGGTGGACGCGATCGCCGGGATTTCTCTAGGCGGAATAGCCTGCCAGTTCAATACTCAGACCAAATCCCTCTCTTATTTCACCATCACTATCACCGTTACCAACGGCTGGAAGATTGTTTCAGGGTTGGAACTGCTTCCCGGAATGACGCTCACGCTGGCCATCACGAATCCGGCGGGCGGCCAGAAAACATTGTTCGGCGCGCTGCGCGCTACCAGCATGATCGGCAGCCAGAAGGTGCCGCTTTACGTCCAGGGCAGCGCCGGCGGCAGCACGCAGTGGATGGTTGCTGTTTCGCCCGACGATAAGATCGTCCTCCCCACGCTCAACGAAATTCTCAAGCTCGCTGGAGGCCAGGACTTTGTATCGTCCCTGCCTTCCGGGTTCAGTGACATTCCGGCAATCGCCGTGCGGCAACTCATCATCCAGTTCGACCCTGTCCAGCGTGCGATAAGCCTGATCCAGTTTGCCATTGGAACTGCCCAGCCGTGGAACGTAATTGACGGCTACTTCGCCATCAAGAACGTCTCCATGGAGATGAGAATCCTGGACATCACGGATTCCACCAGGAGAAGCATCCTGGGACGATTGATCGGCTCATTCAAGGTCGGGCCGGCCTTCCTTCAATTTATGTTGCGTCGCGATAATCCGGCCGATGCCTGGAGCCTCACCGGATCTTTGGCCCCGGGCCAGAGCGTCAACCTGACCCAGGTTGCCACTAGCCTCTTCTCAGGTCTGGCAACTCTGCCCTCCAATCTTCCGGAGATTGTCTTTGATCAGTTGAGCGTTACCGTGACTCCCGCCAATGGCAGCCTGGCGTTTCATGCCGCTTCCACCAGCACCTGGAACTTTGTGCCGGGCACATTTGAAATCAACAATTTCAGTCTCGATTTTGCCTACAGCAAGAATGCTCAACCAAGCAAATTCCAGGGCGCGCTCTCTACCAAAATGACTCTGGGAGGCGTGCCGCTGAATTTCTCCGCCCAATTGAATCAATCCAGCGGCGCCGGCCTGGTTTTCTCCGGTACTGCCGGCCAGGGCAGCATACCTCTCGGCCAGTTCGTACAGCAGGCTGCGCACCAGATCGGCGCATCGCTCCCTCAATCGCTCGTTCAGGCCATAGAAGACATCCAGATCGAAAATCTCGAGGTGTCCTTCGACACGCAGAAGAAGTCCTTCCAATTTATCGGTAACACGAAGATCAAGGGCACCATTCCGCTGGGCGCTAAATCCTATGAGCTCCAGACTCGCGCGAAATTATTTTCCGCTGTGGATCAGGCCACAGGACAGCGGTCGTTTACCGGAAATCTGGAAGCCGATCTGCAGATCGGGAAGGCCATGTTCGTGGTGTCCTTCGATTTCGGCCCCAATGCCAAGGTCTTCAAAGGACAATGGCGCACGACAGATGGGACGGCGATTGGATTCGAGGACATTGCGGATGCCCTTGGCATACCCCATACCATCTCAGTCCCTGAAGGACTCGACCTGGGGCTCAAGTCGGCGGCCTTTGAATACCATTCGGCGGACAACATGTTCATGCTCTCCGCTGAGTCGAGTCTCTTTGGCGATGCGTTCTTCACCGGCGGAAAAGGACAGAGTGGCTCATGGGGCTTCATTTTTGGCGTGAACCTTCCACCCCAGGCCAAACTGTCGTCGTTGCCCGTGATTGGAAAAGACCTGAAGGCCGCGGACTTCCTCACCTTCAAGCAGGCAGCCATCATGCTGTCTTCCACTACATTCAAAAATGTGGTCCTTCCCGGTCTGCCCGCGCTGCCTCCGGCACAACCGGCCGTTTCTACCCAGCTGGTTGCGCCTTCCGCCTCCGGACGGAACGTCAAACCCGTGGCCAGCGGCGCTACGCTGCAGCTCACGCCGGGAGTGTCCCTGGCGGCCGCGCTGGATTTTTCTGCTTCCTCGAGCGATCGCAAGACCCAGAACCTGCTATCCATTGTGGGCGGCAACGAGTTGCTGTTGCAGGTGAGCATTGGGCAGGCCGGCCTGAGTTTGTATGCCTCGCTGTCAGGCAAGGTAGGCATTCCCAGTGGCAAAACCAGGCTGGCGCTCACCAGCCCTGCCATACGCATTGATCTCACAACAGAAGTCGTCTTCCAGTTGTCGGGAGGCATGAGCTTTGTCATCAATGGCGCTCAGATCGTGGCCACGGCGCGCCTGATCATCAGTGAAACTGAGGCCCAGGTGGCCGTGGACATCTCCAGCGACCACGGCTCCCTGCCTGCGCCTCCGGGAGTCAAGGGCCTTCACATCCAGAACTTCGGGATGATTATGGGCGTCTTCTTCGAGCCGCCGGGACTCGATCTGGGATTGCAAGGCAAATTCCGCATCGGCCAGGTGCAGGGAACGCGCGATGATGAGTTCGCCATCGTTCTGGAGGTGATTGAAGAACTGCCCAACATCCTTTACTTGTCCTTCTATGTGGACAAGCTGGACCTGGGACAAGTGATTACCCTGTTTACCGATAAGACCGAGCCGGCCATTGTCCAGGCCATGGAAATTGTGAAGGCCTCTGACCTTTCCTTCCACTGGTCTGAGGGTGTGGTGGTGCTGCCCGATGGCAGCATCGGCCAGCCGGGATTCGGCTTCAGCGGCAGCATTCAGATTTTCGATTTCGGCGCGCACGCCGATCTTGAAGTGGGAGTCACTACCGGCATTCATGGTCACGCGGAAATGTCCGCCGTAAACCTGAAAGGAGTCCTGGAAATCAGTGGCGATGGAAAGGGAATCAGCCGCACCTACCAGCAGCTCAACGGCCAATGGACGTTGGTAGCCAACAATTCTATTGTGCGGCAAAAGCCTGTCCCGCCCACCCGCCAGGAAGTGATTGTTCCTCCCGGCGGTCCGGTCATCCAGTTCAATTCCTCAAGTTCCCCGTTCGTCCACGTGAACTGGCTGGTCACGTTATTTGACGTGGTGAAGACGCGGACCGAGGTGACCATATCCTCCAGCGGATTTGCCTTCCTGCTCACCTATGACGTGGTGGGAATCGAGCACTTCAGCCTGAACTGTACCCTCAAGGACCGCGACCACTTCAGCGCCAGCGCCATCTTCCATCTGGGCGTGGATGAACGTGTCGGCCCCATTCGCGTGGCCGGCATAGATTGTGGCAGCCTGCATCTGGTGGTCCGGATCGATGCCGGGATGAGCATCACCTTGAATCCATCGCTCTTTGCCATGGGCATCAACGGCAGCTTTAATTTCGAAGAGCTGGCCTTCTCCATTCCCACGGTGAATGTCAGTGTTGCGCCTTCGTCCTTGAAGGAACTGCCGGCAAAGATTGCGCAACAGATCAAAGACCATGCAGACCAGATCTTTGCCGCATTGTTCGCCGATGCAAGAAAATGGGCGGAGATGATTGGACGCGGCGTTGTGGTGGGCGTCACGGACATGTCCAATGCTCTGAAGAATGCCTATCACAAGACGGCCCAGGAAGCGGCCCAACTGATGAAAGCCGCGAACCAGGCGGCCAATACCGTTGCCGCCGGATTGAAGACCACGTATGGCCTGACGGCAGATGCCGCGGCTTCCGCCATGAAGGGCGCCGGGTATGCCGCCGATCAGGTGGCCGCCGGACTGAGGCAAGGCTACAATCTCACGGCTCAAGCTGCAACCAACGTCTTGCGTGGCGCCGGGTATGCTGCCAACGAGGTTGGCAATGCGCTCAAATCGGCCTATGGACAAACAGCGCAACAGGCGGCGCAACTGCTCCATCAGGCCGGGTACGCCGCGGACCAGGTTGGTAATGCGCTCAGGTTTGCCTTCGGACAATCCGCGCAGCAGGCAGCCCAGATATTGAAGGGCGCGGGCTATGCCGCCGATCAAGTAGGGAATGCCATGAAGACAGCTTTTGGCGTTACCGCGAACCAGGCGGCGCAAATCTTGAGAGGCGTGGGCTTCGATGTGAACCAGATCGGCAATACATTGCGGTCTGTCTTTGGAGCGCCAGCCAACACCGTGGCCGGCGCGCTCAAAGGCGCGGGCTTCGCCGTGGATCAGGTGGGCAACTTCGTCAAGAATTCCTTCAACCTCGGTCCCGGCGATCTCAACAATGTATTGCAGGGAGTAGGTTTTGCCGCGGACCAGGTGAAAGGCTTCTTCAACAGTCTGGGCGGGGCGTTCGCTCAGACCTTTTCCGAGGCGGCCAAGAAGCTGGATCCGAGAAACTGGTAGTTGAACATAGGTGACAGGTTACAGGGGACAGGTGATAGGCTGGCTACAGTTTTTAACCGGACTGAATACTCTGTGTCGATGCAGCACGTGCGTGCTGATGCCTTAAACATACAACGAAGAATCTCAACGCGCACTCAGAGGTAGGATGTCTCGGGCGCGCATTCGCCTTCTGGAGTGAACTCGGCTATGACTAATGCAAGACGCCGGCAGTCACTCTCGGCCGCCGAGTAACCCAGCACCGCATGGGGAAGATCGCCGGCCAGGTGACAGATGCGTCCAGGTTGCGGAGTGATGGTGCGGCCTCCAGCGGCGGTGATGGTGGCGCGGGCGTCCTCACGTGCTACCGGAGCGCCATCGCCAAATGCTTCGCGGGGAAAGACCACCAGCTCGCCGCCCTGGCCGGTCCTGGGGAAGTCCAGGAACGCCACGGCGGTCCATCGCGGAGGAGCCGCCCCGAACCCATCACCCAGCCAGCGCCGGTCAACGTGAGGCCGCATGAAGAAAATGTCAGGCGAACTGGGCGGAGTCTCATTCAAGGCCAGCACATAAATCGCTTGCGGATCGCGCGCAAACTGGCTGACAATCCCCGTGAGTGCGGGAACACGGGTCCGGGTGAGGCCCAGCAAATCGGCGCATCCCGCAGCTTCCAGCATGAGCCCGCGCGTGCGCGGATCACTTTGCGGTACTGGATGCTGCCGGATTTGAGGACGGAGTGCGGCTGCCATCGCCGCGGCATCGGCAAAGGCATCGTCAAGAATTGTGACCGGAACGAAACCGGAAGCCATCATGGCGCATCATAGCGGCAATTCGCTGGTTGGGTCTAGCTCGCTTTTCCCTTGGACGGCCGCCGGTCTGCTCGAACTGCTGGCCTCCGGGCTCGAAGGCTGTCCCAATCTGGAGCTGGAATTCTCTCTACGTCTGGGCGGCGGGAATCTTCAGAGTGCAGGCCGGTTCGCCTGCTGGGTGAATGGAAAGAGTGCGGAAGATTTTGCTCCCCTGAGGCGCGTGCTGGATTGCATGGGCGCTCCGGCATCTATGCTCGCGGCCCAGCAGAATCACCAGCTTGCCGTACGGCAGGCCATTGCCGTCGCCGTTGATCCTGACCATGCCGGCGCCGGAACTGAGTTCAAACTCTATTTGCATGGACGCGATCCGGTCACGCTGGCTGACCGCTATCATGCATGGCGCTGGCGGCCTGGCAGCGCTCCCCGAACCTCGGAATATGTCTTCCACTTCATGCCTGAAACTCCGTCCGGCGTGCGCCCCATTCAATTCGTCAGTGAAGAGCTGCGCCCGGCTTTCGCGCGCCTTCTTGAGTGCCCGCGTTTGCTGCAAATGTCCGGGTTTTGGCTGCGTTACGGAGAGCACGGCAAAATCGACCAGTTCGATATTGCCTTGCCCTGGCATCCGCAGGCCGGATCGGTACAGGGATTGCCGGAACTGGTTCAAGCTCTCGGCGTTCCTGAAACGGCATTTGCATTCTGGCGTGAATTGCCCATCCGGCACATTGCTACCTCGGTTGGTGCGGTGTCGCCGTTGGTGACTCTCTATGCATCAGCCAGCTTGATCGGATCATTCCCGCCAACTGAAGAAGCGTTGCAAGCGTGCGTCCGGGAGAGTTCCCGGATTACCCAACGCGCGATTGAAGAAGAAATTCTCCAGCCGGTAGAGCTGTTAGGTCCACAGGAGAGCCAGCCGGATTTGGGCACATTCAGGGATTTGGGGTCATTTTATGACGGCCCAATAGAAACCTGGGAAGCCGTGCTGGGCCCGGAGATGCACTACCATGCCGGCATTTTCGAATCCTCATATATGAATTCCAGCGACGAAGCCATGGCTCGCGCCCAGCGTCGCGCGGTCACAGACCTTTATCCTTTCTTGCCGGCCGGTGGACGGATCTATGACATTGGCTGCGGATGGGGTGGGCCGCTGGAGATGTTTATCCGTGACCTCGGATGTCCCAGCCTGGGCCTGACCATCAGCCGCAGACAATTCGAGCATGTTGCCGCCTGCCGCCTGCCCGTCCGCTGGGGCGACGCCGAAACCACCCTACCGCCGGGACAATTCGACGCCATCGTCTTGCTCGAATCGCTTAGCCACATTCGTGACAAGGAACGCCTGCTCAAACTCCTCCGGCTATTCACCAGACGTCTGGTCATGCGCGTGAATTGCCAGGACTCGTTGCCGCCCGGCACAACCTTCGGCGGCTCCATGCACATGATCAGCTCAACCCGCCTGCATGAAATGCTGGAGGCCGCCGGCTGGAACATCATCCATTGGCGCGACCGGAGACGTGAGGCGGTTCCCTCGGTGGCTGTCTGGCATCGGCGTTTGCAATCTCTCCCGCCTGCCGGCGATCGGCACCTGGAAGTCTTTCGTGCCTGGTGCGAGCGCGTCATGACCTTCAGCCACGACTGGGCCACGCACAACCCGCTGATTGAGGTGGTTGCGGAGCGGGGCTGAACTGTAGAGGCGCGTGCGGGCAACGGTATGGATCAGATTCTTATTCTTTAACGCGCTTGAGGAGCATATACGTGTGGTCCGTGTGCTTCTCGGTGCTGAAGGCTTTGGGACGATCACCGTCCATTCCAAAGCAGATCTTAAGGGTATCGCCTTTCAATTCATAAATCCCAACCTGATGGCGGCTATTCAAGATGTCAATATGAGCCGGGGTGTAGCTGTTATCGATTGTGAAGCGAGTTGGTGCTGCGCCCATGACAGATACCGTCTCCCCGTTGAAGAGGAGGATGAGCTTCTCCAACATCCCGGGTGGCGGCGGCTCGCCATTCGATGTCGCCTCGGTCGCTCGCCATTTCCCCTGCAGGGAACCTTTGTCCTGCTTTTGCGCAAAGCCCAATAGAGAGACGCAGACCAAGACCACAAGCACAGAAGTTAGACGGAGCTTCATGACTGCAGGTTATTGTAAACAAGCCAGGGACACAAAGCCTGGGTAGTGGGCTGTTTTAAATTTCCACAATTGATAACCACCCACTACCCGGCATTCTGCGGGCGGAGTGGATGAGGTGGAAGGGGACAGCCTGCCACCGGGTTTTAACCGGATTGAATACTCTGGCATTGATAGTGGACGCAATCGCCTCATCGGGTCATCGAAGAAACAACCAGAACCTCAATGCGCCGGCGGGTTCACCACACTTGATCTCGACTCTCCTCATCAATGGGGGCCTCATTTTGGCGGCCGGAACCAGGGAATGCAGGAGGGTGCGTAACTCCGTAACCTGCCACGGCAGGCCTAGCGGCAGCAGCATTCCTGGCGATTTCTGATTTTTGGGGCGTAACTTTGAAGGGCTGCTGCGTAACAAGAATCGGGTCATCGGTGCATTCCTTCGGCTGCGCAAGCTCGCCTCCAGGACCGGATAAAGTCATCGGGTCATCGGAAACGCCAAAACCTGTACCTGGGTGCGCCGGTGTGCCTGAAGATTCCAAGAGGGTTGGCAAAGCGCCG
>Ga0209168_10000673_pt1 | contig 30938 bp, 20 predicted proteins | sample Coa_R1_FD_187156 | JGI IMG/M metagenome (GOLD analysis project Ga0209168, IMG submission 187156) | Surface soil microbial communities from Centralia Pennsylvania, which are recovering from an underground coalmine fire - Coalmine... | ecosystem: Environmental > Terrestrial > Soil > Unclassified ...
GCCCTGACAGCCGTGGCCGAGGACAGTAGTAGTGTCTAAGAATACGTTGGCCTTCAAACTTTCCAAGAATTTTGCACGCGGACCGAAGTAACGCAACGCTGCTCTTGCCGTGTCTATCTGCCGGGCAGCGCGCACAGGAGAAATATGCCGATATTGGACGTATGCGTGGTTGGTGAAATCAACCTGGACCTGATCCTCTACGGTCTGCCGAAGGAGCTTATTTTGGACCGGGAGTTGCTGGCCAGCGGTCTCGCGCTTACCTTGGGCAGTTCGTCCGCAATCTGTGCCCACAACCTGGCCATGCTTGGCACCAAGGTCGGGTTCATCTCGAAAATCGGTGGGGACCCTCTCGGGAAAATGGCTCTTGAGAGACTGTCGGCTGCCGGAGTCGAAGTAGGCCGCGTAAAGCAGGCAACGGGGCGTACGGCTACGGGATTGACCGTCATCTTGCCGTATCTGCAGCAGCGATACATCCTGACGTATCCAGGCACTATGTTTGAACTGCAGTATTCGGACGTTGAAATGGCATACGTGCGGTCGGCACGGCATCTGCACGTTTCGTCGTTCTTCTTGCACCGCGCATTGCGGCCCAGAATTTCGGAACTCTTCCGGCAGGCGAAAGCGGCGGGCCTGACCACCTCGTTGGATACCAACGACGATCCCGAGAACAAATGGGACCGGGATCTGCTGGACGTTCTCAAGCAGGTGGACATCTTCTTTCCCAATGACCGTGAGGCGAAGAAGGCGGCCCGCACCGAAGACCTTTCGCAAGCGATCAACGTGCTTGCCGGACTCGCGAAGATCGTTGTCGTGAAGCGCGGCGCTTCCGCAGCCATTTGCCGGTCCGGAGAGGAGCAGTACAGCCTGATGCCGCCGAGTGTGAAGACCGTGGACGATGTCGGCGCGGGGGATAGTTTCGCCGCCGGGTTCATCCACCAGTTCTTGACGGGCGCCAAACTTGAGGACTGCTTGGCGTATGCAAACGTAGTTGGAGCCTATTCCACGACAAAAGAGGGTGGCACGGAGGCATTTCGCGATCGTCCTGCGCTCACGAACTTTATCCGGCAGCATTGGAACGGCGCGCCTCGGAAGTAGGTTCTTTGCCGGGAAATTGCACCGAAAACTGAGCTTAAGGCACCACGTGAAATGGCACGCTGCTACCAAACTTTCCGTTGGCCGTCATAACTTCGATCGTTCCTGTCTTCGCTCCGGTTGGCACTGGCGCCGTTGAGGAATGTGGAACCATAAAGAGTTCCATCTGTTGCCCGCAGCAGGCTGGCTTCGGGAAGCCCGCCATCCGGGCAACTGCCGTTCTGTGCGCGGAAACTATGGAGCACGTTCAGGGTACCCTGCGATGTGAGTTGGTAGACCGTTCCACAATGGCTGGACCTATACCGAGCTGCATGACTTCACCGGTGGGGATGACGGATGTGCTCCGTGGAGCGATGTAGTGGTGGATAGCGAAGGCAATCTTTACGGCACCACATCGAACTGAGGAGCGGACAGCGGTGGCACAGTGTCGGAGATAAGGCCTTAGTTGGCATAAGTCCCGGTTACACTGATCGACGGGGTCAATGAATGAAATGCCTGCTTACACTATTTCCCGGTCATGAGGCTTCGCTTGGCAGCGTAGCAGCGCAGAAGTTTTCGTCAGCAGTATAAGTGCGCTCGTGTCCGTCCTCGTCCCATTCCACGATTGTTGCGTGCGTGTATCCCTCTGCATCTATCCGAATCCGAATTTGAATGTCGTCGTACATTGGGTGCTGAAGCCAGAGGTGTTGGAAAACATGAAGAGAGATTACGTCCAGGCAATGACGTTGGTGAACTGGCCAAACTTACAGTGATAATAGTACGATGACAGGATCACTGCATGCCAAATGCGGTGGTCTGATTCTGTGCGACCCTCGTCTCTGTATTCGAGGTGAAAGTTATGACCTGCCCTCGTTGTGATTCCGGTAATCAGATGGAATGTCCGTCCGAGATAGCACTCCATTTCTCCGGTCGTGAAAATCTGAGCAAACCGCACGTTTTTGTATTTCCGAAGGTTATAGTGTGCTTGGATTGCGGCCTTTCGCAGTTTGCCGTCGCAGAAACAGAGTTGCGGCTATTACGCGAAGGGATCAAGTCTTCGTCTGCCGCTTAGTGGCTTTCGCGGTCGGGCTTGCTGCAGGGAGCTTGTTGCCCAATCCGTCATTCACAAACTTCCTCCATCACATACTGCATCGATCGCAGCTGATAGATCGGTGCCGACTAAGTAGTTCCACGCTCCCAGCGCGAGCGACTCTTGCACAAGGTCAGCATCGAATTCTTCAGTCACGAAGATTATTTTGGATTGCGAGAATCTGCAAATTTACCGAGCGGCCGACGTTACTTGCCGGTGCCGAGCAGATGAAGGAATGTAATAGCGGGCTTACCTTAAAAAAATCGGCTTCCTCAGATGTAACGTTCGGACCCTGAGACGCACTACTTATATAGAAGGTGTCGTGCGGGGGCTGGATCCATTGTGGGCAGGGAACCAGCAAGAATCGTTGAGGTTGAAATGTTTGCCCGAAAGGTTGCTGTTCTCCTGAAGCCGAACTCGCTTCAGGAATTCACGAATCTCGTGGAGTCTGAAATCCTTCCCTGGCTGCGAAAGCAGGAGGGTTTTTTGGATTTGATTGTCCTGGCCGTTCGGGATAGTAGAGAAGTCGCAACCATCAGCTTCTGGGATCATCAAGCGAATGCGGAGGCTTACAGTGCGAGCGGCTATCCAGAGGTAGTGGAGATTCTGAAAAGACTGTTGGACGGGATGCCTTACCTTAAGACATTTGACGTTGTCAGTTCAACCTTGCAAAGAGTTCCCGTCTTGCAGCGGTCTGAAGCCGAAACGTTTACTGGAGATCCGTCCGACCCACCTGGCTATCGTTCAGCGACGCTCGCATCTGAGGGCGGGAGCCCAGGTAGTTGTGGATGAATCCCTGTAATGCTCATTAACGGACGGTCAAAACGTAAAAGGGCCCGTTAACGTCAGTAACCTTGCCCGGTCTGCTCACGTCAAGCGAGGCGCCACAGTGTAGGCTATCTCATACACCATCAAGATACAGATCACAATTTGTCCGCGAACCCAGAGATCGCGCCTGGTCACCGCGACCGACGATCTAATGGTTGTTATCAACCAAATCAACGACAGCAGCGACACGACAGCTCCGACGACAGCCCCGAACGGATGGTGCCTTCGCACCCCCTCGATTAAATAAAACAGACCTACGACAACGTACATGCTGTACATCAAAATCGGGTCTCCACGATCCAGCGGTGGCTTAGACTTCTCAAACGCGTCTTCCAGGCTCTCAAACATATTTCTCCTGCAGCACAAATGCTAGATGGTTCTGGACTTCCCATGCAGGTTACCTTCGGTCAACAGTCGCTTATAATCAAATCTATGCGGGACCTGGTTTCAGGATCGGTAGCAGCCACGATTCAGTTCCTCAGAGGGTTAGGCGCTGCCGTGGTTTTCATCGCCGTTTATACGTACTGGCGATGGCTGCCGCAACCTCACTCATTCTGACTGCGATGAATCGCTTCGCCACGGAACGACCGAAATAGGGTGGCTGTTGAGAAATCGGCGATTTCCCGGATATTCCACGAACAGAGTCCTGCAATACTGGGTGCTGATCGCATGTCTCTCAGTTGCGATCCGGGAATATACAAAATATTTGTGAAGTCTGCGAGTACTGCGCATGGATGTCTGGCCCCGAACTGTGAGCGCAACCGTACTCGGCGGATGGATTCCCTGCGGGCTATGACGAGGTGTCTACGGCCGGCTTATCCGGAGTATCGTCAGGCTTCGTCGCCGGTACCTTTTGCTTATCCTCTGTGTCGACGGAGAAAAGCAGGAAGTGATCGAAGGCGTGGCGGCGATAGTAGCGATGTTTGCGGAAGTCGAAGTAGATCTCTGCGCTTTTCGGCAACCACAGCGTCGTATTTTTCTTGGGGAACGGCACCGGGCCGTATTCCACAGTCTGGTGCTCGCTGACCAACTGGATCTCAGGCATGGGCTTGATCATGTCTGCTTCGATCCGCACGATTTGAAACTTGTCGACAGTAATCCAGGCTCTGCCTTTGAGATCGACCGGGAAAACCTGAGCGCCCAGGGAATAGCTGTGCATCCGGTTTGGACGGTCGTGACGCTGGCGGAAGTGTACTAACCAATTTGCTTGTCCATGCCACTCAGCCTGCCCTTCACAATCGAAATCGAAGTCCTTTTGCATGTCAGGATGAAAGACGAGCGCGAGAGCGATGAAGCCTGTGCTTGAAATATTGTCGGGATACCCTGCCTGCTGTGGTTTGTCCGAGCGATATTCTTCGATGGAAACAGCATCCGTTTCCGACTTCGATACGATCGCGACGTAGTCGTATTTTCTCTTCTCCGTGTGAGTGGCAAAGCCAAACGCGTCGATTGACTGATGGAACAACTCTTCGTTAGCAGCGAAGCGGGCGAGATCGCGAACTAACTCCTGCACCCTCTTTCCTGCTTCGTCAATGACTTCAGAGGCGGGGCACACGACCCCGGCAGTAAAGGTTGGCTTGGTGTCGTCAACGTCGGGAGGCCGCCACGTCTGAGTTGTGAAAGACGGATCGTGAACGGCTCCCAGTGGATCGGCGCGCGACGTATCAATTTCTGAAACTCGGGCGTTTCCCTCCGCCGCGGAGGTCGAGTTGTGTTTCTTGAGTTCCGCGATCAAGTTTTGGACTTGGTACACCATAGGATTCTGGGGAGAATCCTTAAGGAAGATTTCGAACTCCTGAATAGCCTCCTGCCGTTGTCCCAGACCAATGAGCGCTTGAGCAAGGACTAGTTCAGCAGGACTCGCAATTGTTTTTCCCTCACTCTGACCTTTCGTGATCGCGGTTTGAGCTTCGTCGCGCGCCTTGCGGTATTCCTTCTGCTGCAGGTATGTGTCCGCCAATAAGCTGTGAGGCAGCCAATTGTCATAATCTGCGAGAACGGCTTGTTCCAGCGCGGACTTAGCCGACGGATAGTCTTCTCGCGCCAACTCCACTCTCCCAAGTAGAGTGAGCGCCTGGGCATTGTGCGGGCTGAGGGATGCAGCGGCGGTTAAGTACGTTTCTGCGTGCGCATAGTCCTTTCGCTGGAAATACAGATAACCGAGCAGAAAGTTCAAGTCAGAATTGGAGGGCGCCAATTTGTAGGCAATCTCCAGATGCTTCTGCGCCTCCGCCAGTTCGCCTATCTTCAGCTCAGATACAGCCTGCCGGGCATTTTTCCTGGCCTTGGGAGGAATGACTTCAGGAGAGACATCGAGATTAATGGCGGAGGGATCGCGCCCGAGAACAATGTCAATCGGCTCCGGATGCATTGTGCTCACAACCTGTACGTCTTGATGAGCCGGCAGATACCCGAGCGCGCTCACTTCGATTTCATAATTTCCAAATGCCAGGTTGACGAATACCCCGTCGGTGTCGCCCTCGACCGTCTGAAACAAGCCAATGTGATTGGCGAGATTCGTGAGATCCAATCGCACGGGACCCTCGACGTGAGTACCCTTCTTCTCCGCGAAGACATGGAAGACGAGCACTCCAGTTCCAGGAGCGGTGTCGTAGCTCGACATTCCCGGAATGTACTTGGGATTTCTGCTGGCGTTGCCCGGAGCGTTAGGCGGGATTTGGGCCACCGCAAAGGATGCTAGACATCCCACGACGAGGGCCAGAGCGCCACACCGCCGCAGCCAGAAACCGATCGTGGCGCGGGTGGACATCATTTGTACCAATCTGTCCAGTAGTGTGGCACACAGGTATAGGACGGTCAATGATCGAAAAAATCGATTTTGTGGGGGCAATCAACCTTAAGTCGCTGGCTTTCGAGGCGGACTGCTTCCGCCGTTGGGAGGGTGTTTAGGATTGGCTGATAGAAACCCGAATGTTACCGGGATGAGCTGCTGGTCAAGACCCGGCTTTTCACTTCTGTCACTCTCAGCCCGCTCTTTAATTGTTCCCTGAACTTACCGTGATCGTGACAAAAGTCTTGCCCACGTTCCCGCAATTATCCCAGGACTGTACGACCGTGTTATTGGTTCCTGTCGGCAGCGCGACGGAATGGTTCAGAGTGTCGCTATCCACCGTGTATTCATTCACGCCGTTGCTATAGATACGCATCGACGCCACTCCCTTCGAGCAATTAGGACTTGCGGCGGATGCGGTGAACAACACCGGAGAAGTGACTGTCGATCCGTTCACGGGCGCCGTCACCGTAACTGCCGGAGCAGGCGTGAAGTCGTAAACCTTATTATTGCCTGTAGCCCCTGACGTCCGACGATAACCGGACCCCCAGTAGAGATTGCCGCTCACAATGGATGGGCCATCAATTAAAGACCCTCCGCTGGCGTAACTCCAGAGAATGTTGCCATTCGAACTGTCCAGCGCGTACATGTGACCGGCAGCGTCGAGCGATTCGGCATAGACGACTCCATTCGCTACGCTCAACGATCCCACATCTCTCGTGCCCGACGTCGGGTCGGCGGTTTGCCATACAATCTTTCCGGTCGACGCGCTCACTGCGCTCCAAAATCCCCATGTCACCGTCTGCCCGGAAATTAATTTGTACGATTGGTAGTTGGAGTTCGCGCTCGCGATGTAGACATTGGTCCCATCGCTCGCCGTGCCCCACTGAATTCCTCCAAACGGACCGCCCGGCCCCATCGCGCGCTTCGCGATAATCACGCCCGTGTCCGGATCGAGCGCCCAATACACCCCGCTCTTCTGTCCGAATCCAACAAACTTGCCGACAAGATTCGGCCCGGAACCGCCAAAGTCGTAATCGGGACCCTCGGGATTGGGACAGTTCGGCGGCGGACCTGATTCGTTGCAGGCAAGATTCCAGGCGTCGTATCCGTAGAGATGCTCAGCCCATTTGATAACGCCTGTGTTGAGATCCAACGCCAAAGCGGAATCGAAATAGTCGTCGCTTGCGTCACACTTATTGTCTTTCGGATTTTTCAGCCGGCAACTTTCTACGCTCGCCGGAACGCTGTAATTGTTTCCCGTGCCTACGTAAAGCTGATTGCGAGCGGTGTCAATGGCAGGTGGTTGCCAAATTGGAGCGCCGCTGTAGCTTCCGGCTTTGCCGAAGTTATCGGGCACGGTGTAGGTCTTCCATAGAATCTGGCCCGTATCGGCGTCCAGAGCGACCACACTTCCGCGGAAGGTGCAGCAGGCATAGTTGGATTGCGTCGCCAAACCTTCTTCAATGGACGAAATTCCCTGATAGATTGTGCTCCCTACCACAATCGGCGAACCCGTAATGATCGCCGCAGGCTGAGAGTCGACATTCGTAATCCACTGCAAAGAGCCCGTAGCCTGGTCAACAGAAATTACGTTGGCGCCGTTGTGCGGCGAGCCCACGCTGTCACCGATGATCAACGAGTTGTTGTAGAGTGCTGGGCTCACGCGGCTGACTGCTCCAGCCTCGTTGTCATACTCGGAGACTTGGTGAGACCAGAGCTGCGCACCAGTCGCAAGATCGACTGCGTAGAGATTGCCGCTCCAATCCGGAAAGAACAGTGCGGTAGTACCCACGGTCGGAGTCGCCGAGACGTCGCTGCCGGTGGTGAATACCCATTTCGCTACTAATGAACCGGCATTCGATGGGCCGAGAAACGTTTCCTCTGGCTGGCTCCTGAGATTTGCCGCACCTTGTCCCGCAAGCGGCCATTGCACAACCTGAGCCGATGCGGAACCGACTGTGCCAAAACTGAAGAACGCGCCGAGACTATATATAAGAAGAGATGCCATGGAAACTGGCAGAAGGGAAACTTTGAGTGAAAGCACGAAGTGGACCTCAGTAGCAGACTGAGGGCTGCAGATACAGTCGGTCTATCAGGAGTTTACGGTAAGAGGAAGCCGGCCAAACCGCAGGCAACATGGCGACGGTAGCGGCAAGCCGCGCCGTAAGTCTTTTTTGCAGGGTGTTTGAGGTCTCCGCCCTTATTCTTTATTCTTTCAGCCCGGCCACCTTGCCCCGAAGGACAGTGATCGATGCTTTCGGCAGAGTGTAGACGGTTCCTGCGTCTCCTTTGATAGTGGTGACGACTGGGGCATGGTCCGGGTCAGCATGGCTATAGGGGCCGTCGTTGATCCAGACATACTGTTCGCCGCCGAAAGTCACAAAGGTGACTGGTCCTGAAAAAGATTCTTGACGCTTGTTCTTCGCGTCGTCGAATATAACGCGCACGGCGTGCGCATTGGTTTCATCGCGATTCACCAGCATCAACGACCAGTTGCCATCCGGACGACGCACCGCATAAGACGTCACCAGCAGATTCCCTTCCGCGTCTTTGATATCCGTGGCGGCGGGGAACATGACATGCACGCCCGCTTTGTGCTGCACCCATTCCAGGTTGATCATGTGCGCGGCGAAATAAGGAGAGGTGTATCCCCGGATTTCGAGCGTCTCTTCGTCCGACACGAAGTTCGACCATGACGACCAACCCAGACACGTTTTCTGGATGCCCTGGGGCTGGATGGGAGAGTGGGTGAAGAGAGCGCCCCCGCCTTCGAAGAACGCGCCGACATTGTCGGCCAGCCAGAGCGCCGCGAAGATCGTTGTCATTGGACCGGTCAGGTTGGCGGCGAGGTGATCTTCGGTGATCATCAGGGGCACATCCTTGGGAACGCCGTCGTCGCGCCAGACCTGGAGAATGTGCTTCACGAGCGTGGGCTCTTTGTAGAGAGACTTCCACGTGACGTCGCAGGGTTCGAAAGGATAGTGCTCGAACGAAACGAAGGCCAGATCGGAAAGTCGACCGTGCATCTTCAGGTAATCCACGAAGCGGCCCATCCACGATGTGCGGCCCTGGGCGTCCGGCCAGACTCGGATGTCTTCGTTGACGCCCTCAAAAACGGGACCTCCCAACCTCAATTTAGGATCGACTTTGTGAATCGCTGCGGCCCACTGAAGATAGAGCGCGCCGTAGTCTTCGGGTATCGCGTGTTTGCCGTCGGGTTCCTCGCCCATCTCGATGTAAGAGATGGGATAGCCGCGCTTCTCGATGTAGGCGATCTGTGCGGCCGCGTCGTCCGGCGTGCCGTAGAGCATGGTCACGGGAATCATTGCGGGCAAGCCATTCGTAATTCCGCTGGTGAAAAGAAGATCGAAACCGGTGTGCTGGTAACTTCCAGTGGCATCGACGTCGGCTGCCGAATGCCATGGATCGATGGAGGATGAGGTGTAAGTCGTGGGGCGATCGCTGATATTTTTCTGGATCTCAACAAATGCTCCACTACTGTCGACACTACCGACGCGAATCTCTCGGATCGCGTATCCGACGCAGTTGCGGATGTCGTCCGACCCGTGCTCGTCGCAGGTGTTCGAGGATGCGGTCATCAAGACGCGGACATATTGGGCCGGGACCGGAGTATCAGCGAGTTTTAGGGAGACGGTGCCACCGTGAGCGGAACTCTGCACTCCCGACGGAAAGGTTTTCCATTCGCCTTGCGGCCCGGCGTCAAAGTCGAGCGCTCGTGTTCCCACCCAATATTCGACCTGATAGGTGGTGGCGTAGGGATTCTCCCATCCGATGCGGATCGCATTCACGGGTTTCTCGGCCTTGAGATCGACGATTACCCATTGCGGATGGAGCGAGTCGTTTTCGCCAGTGAACTTGCTGGTCAGATATGGATTGCTCTTCCAGTAACTGAGGTTCGGGCCCATGATGGGGCGATCGCCGCTGGTCGAGAATCCGCGATGGGGAAGGGCGTAAGAAAGAATGTAACGAACCGGTTCCTTGAGTTCGGTGCTCCCGGTGAAATATCCGCTCTTGTGCGCCGCGTCGCTCCACGTTCCATTCTCTGTCCAGTGCCAGGCGGCCATGCGAAGCTCGCTGTTGTTGCGATAGGAGATCGGTCCCCATCCAGCCGACAAAGATTCCTGGATGATGTGCGGAGTGTAGACCTTGTCGATGCCGTCGTGCGAGAGCACATCGATGGAGCTACCGAGTGCGCTGTCAGGATCGAACGAGTTGATGGCATGGCCCGGCGTCGCATCCACGTGAACGATGGCCGTCGGTGCAGCAGCATTGTCTGTGACGGATTGGGCAACAGCTGGTCCGCTCTGCGCGAGCGAGATCAGGAGCGCGGCTGAGATAGCGATGATCTTGAATGATTTCAAAGAGGAGGCCTTGCAGATTCTCTGGGACACGGCTCTAACCGAAGTTGCCATTACACCTCCCGTACATTGCAACCTGTGTGCGCGCACAATCTAAACAATGTACGGAGCACACGCAACTCGCGTTTTCACGAAGCGGAAACATGTCGGTCGGATGATTTGCGGAAACCACGGATTCGATTATGGCTTCGCCGGGACCGCTGCTCGGGCGATGTTCGAATATGCGGACTGTCCCGCATCGTTGAACGCACGAACGCGATAGCCGACCTGTTGGCCTTTCTTTAAAGACGAGTCGTTGTACGCGGTTATGTTGGCGGCGAGCTTTGTAACCTGCGTCCACTTTCCTTTTGCGCCATTCGATTCGTCGAGTTGGCGTTCGACAATGATGCCGGTGGGATCGCCTCCATGGACTTCCCAGGTGAGTTTCGCAGTCGTACCGGCGATGGCGACGTTGAGCGAGCTTGGAGTTTCCGGCAATACGGGCCAATCGAAGTAATCGGCATCGGCAATGGCCATGATGCTGTCGGTGACCGGCAAAGATTCGAGCGTGTCGCTGGTGCCTTCCTTCCACTTCAGCGGACGAATGTTTCCCGTCGTTATGTTGATGAGAACCGGGTTCTGAATGCCGGTGTTTTTCAGGGTGAAGCTTGAATAGAAAGTGGGGAATACGTTGCCAGGCAGGCTATGCGCAGCGAGCCAGTAGGCGACGATGGCTTTGCCGGTCTTGGAACGGAATCCATAGCTCATGAAAGGAAATTCGCTGCGCCGGCGGAGAGCCGGGATGTCACTACCAGAGATCTCGATCGACGCATCGAATTTCGTGTCGGCGAAAAGGGCATTGGTATTCTGCAGTGCAGAGAAGACGGGGCGTGGCGTGAAGTCGTAATCATGGTTGGTAAATCCGTGGACGATGCCAAAGTCGTCGTATTCGTTACCATCGACGCCGGCCGTCAACAGCCACACAAATGTTTTCACTCCGGCGGCATGGTTATAGATGAGGCCGCGCGGAACATATTTGGCTTGCACGGATTCGTCGGAGCCGATCCAGGTTCCGATGGAATTGAATTCGTCATCGAAGAACGGAATATCTTTCTTAATCCCCGGATAGTTGTTCACGAGCGCGCGAAGCTTCTGCGGCGACTCGTTGAGGTAGGCGCCGTAATCCATGGTTTCGGGATTCATGTTCTGCCCGTAGCCGGGATAGGTGTGATAGGCGTAGACGTCAATGCCGGAAGCGCACTTGCAATTATCGAGCGCAACCTGGGTGAATTCGCGGGAAGGATCGGCCTGGCCTCCGTAGATGACCTTGGCGCCGGGAGTCTTGTGCACTGTATCGACAAAGGACGAGAGCAGCTGGCCGTATTGCGCGGGATTGCCCCAAGGATTCCAGTAGCCGATGTCTTGCTCATTCCACAGCGCCCAGTAGTGGATGCGGTCTTTGAAGTGGTCGACGGTCCAAGCGACATACTTGTTGAAGGCGGTTTGTTGCTCGGACGTGAGCGGAGGCCAGAACACGGAGTAAATGCTGCGGTCGTCGTTATGGAAAGCGCCGCCCTCGGGCACACTGACGTCGGGAAGCTTGCCGCTATGCGCGGTGTACATCTGGTTCCCGTACATTAGTTGCACCTGGACTTCCATGCCGTTGTCGATCAGGGAGTCGACAGAATCTTCGAGTAATTGCGAAGAAGCGTACACACCGCGCTTTTGCTCGACCCAATCCCAGCTGGTGTAGTCGGAACTGTTCTCGTACTGGCCGATGCGAATCCATTTAAATCCGGCGTCGAACATACGCGTCCACCACCAGCGGTTCCACGGCAGGTAGGGATCGCGAGGCATGTCGGAGTTAATGCCGAAACCGTCTTCAATCTGAGATGTGCGCTTGGGCGGAACTTTCTCCGGGAGTTTCTTCGTTTGGGCCGCAGATTGAGTCTGAAGGGACAGGAGAGTTAGGCAGATCAATAATAAGGAGAACAGGCAGTGGCTACGGCCGTCGCGGTTGGCACGGATCATGAGCGCTCCTCCATACGAAAGTTCACGACAGACTTCCACATCAAAAAACTGACATCGCCGAACTACAAAGCAGCTACGCGAGAGCTCCCTCGTCCCACTGCTAAAGCGCGGGACTTTCGGGATGACGGCGGTACGCGTGAGATGTCAACCGAATCATCCGCGATCATTTCTGACGAGCTGGCTATCCGCGATTCGATCTCAGCGCGCTACCTTCTCCGCGGTGGCTTGCGAAGCGTTGGCTGCTATTTCTTTGGCGTTACGCTGAATCTTCTTGATCGCCGTGGCGATCTCGTTCATGTCTGCTTCGTCCCCGAGCAACGCGAATTGCGGAATCCAAACGGTTTCCCATGCGGCGCGTTGCGTGTTAGGGAATTTCTGCTGCAGAAATGCGTGTTTCTCCGTGGCCTGGGTCCCGCTGAGGCATTTGCGATATTCGCCATTTTGGAAGCAGTCGAGTTCGTGCAGCGGAGGATAGCTGGCCTGTGTGGGAATACCTTCGGCATTCAACGCGGCGATGAAATTCTCGGTCGAGATGCCGGCGAATTCTTTGCCATTCACGTGGAAGATGTAAGCGTACTGGCTGTTGCGCGTGCAGCGTGGATCGCATTTCTGCGCCGTGATCCCCGGAATCTCAGCAAAGAGTTTGTCGAGCACGCGGCCGTGGCGATGACGATGCAAGGTCTGCTCTTCGAGACGGCCGAGTTGCACATTCAACACCGCGCCTTGCCACTCGCTCAAGCGGTAATTGGAGCCGTAGATGAAATGGCTGTAGAACCATTCGCCGGGCATGCGTCCGCAGTCATGGACGGAACGGGCCAGGCGCTCGAACTTATCGTCATTGGAAATGATCATGCCGCCTTCGCCCGCCGTCATCAATTTGCTGGCTTGAAAGCTGAACGTGGCTCCGACGCCGAAGGTGCCAATCTTCTTCCCGCGCCACTCGCTGCCGTGAGCGTGGGCCGAATCTTCGATCAAGGCGATGCCGTGTTTTTTGGCGATGTCCTGCAAGCGGTCGAGGTCGGCGGGATGGCCTCCCATGTGCACGGCGATGATTGCCTTCGTGCGCGGAGTAATGGCTGCCTCCGTCAGGTCTGGATCGAGGCAATGAGTTTCGGGATCAACGTCGACCAGCACCGGGAGCGCATTGGCGAAGAGCACGGCGCTGGCTGTTGCAACGAAGGTGAAATTGGGAACGATAACTTCATCGCCATGATTGATTTCAAGCGCTGCCATGGCCACTTCGAGCGCCGCGGTTCCGTTCGTCACGGCGATTCCATGACGGGCTCCATGATATTTCGCGAAAGCCTGTTCGAATTCCAGCGTCTTCGTGCCCGGAGTGCGCCACCAGATGCGGCTCTCGAGAACCTCCTGCAAGGCGCGACGCTCATTGTCGTCGTACTGCGGCCATACCGGGAACGGTTTCTGCTTTGCCTTCTTACCGCCAAACAACGCTAGATCAGACATGGGCTCTCCTTGAGCATGATGGCTTCAGTACTGAACGAATCCGGTGGCGTAGCGAAATGCCTCGACATAGTGGCCATCTTTCTTCGGTTGCTCATCGCGCATTTCTTTCTTGGCCTTTTCCAGATCGGCAGGTTCCCAGTCTGGACGATATTTCGTAATGGCCGGCTCGAACTGGCTGACCTGCTTCGCCGCCGCTTCGAGTTTTAAGTCGGCAACGCTGTCGATGTTAACGAAGTAATTTGCTTCCTGCGGAGACGGATAGAAAAAATACATTTCCGGCACTCTGTAGGGCTGCAGTCCCTGCTGTAGTTTCTGATTGGGGAAATAGAGCCAGAACTCCGCGGCGCGGACGGCATCGATGGTGTTGAAGGCCGCCATGCGGTGATCACTCTTGTGCCAGCGCTCGTACCACTCCCCGGGGTCGACGCTCATCAGGATGTCGGGACGGATGCGGCGGATGATGGCAGTCGCTTCTTCGGTCAGCTTCGGCTGGGCGGCATACTCGAGCATGCCATCGTCGTAGCCCATCCACATGATGTTTTCCTTGGGAGTCCCGACCAGGCCTTCCGATACTTCTTCTTCCGCGCGGCGAATCCGGGCGAGTTTCTGCGAGTTCATGTCGGGATCGTAGGATCCCTTGTCGTCGTTCGTATAAATGACGATGTAGACCTTATTGTGATTGCGGTTCAGCAACGCGATCGTGCCGCCAGCGCCGAAGACGTCGTCGTCGGGATGAGGAGTGAATACCAGGATGGTTTTGTTCTGGAGTTGCTCGAGACGAGTCGTCTGTCCGTACGCCAGGGTTACGGCCCACAACGCAGAAAACATCCAAGCCAAAGCAAATTTCATGGTCACTCTCCGAAAGAGTTGTTTCGCCGAGCCAAGTAAGGTACCGCAAAAGAGTCGACGAGTCATCCGCTGTCGAGCGAAAGCCAAGTGGTTGCCGCCAAGCCAGTCTCTAACAAGGAGAATTCACGCAGATGTGATTTGGATCACAGACCGCAATTGACCGCGGATGATCCGATGCCAGAGTGCGCATGTGCGAACGCGACTGTGAGTCACATTGGAATTGCTTGACAGTGCTCGTGTGCGGCAGTTAAAACCGTCGTCACAGTTCCAGTACTCACCGACTTGCCGTGCGGAGGCGCCTATGTGGTTTCGAAAGGCAGTACCCGCCATCCTCTCTTCGTTGGTCCTAGTCTCCCTATTTACTTTTTCCGCTTGGGCTCAGGTGGATCGAGGCGCCATTGTTGGCGCGGTTACAGATCAGGGGGGAGCTCGCATCGCGGGAGCCGAAGTCACGGTTACAAACGTGGAGACGAATCAGCCCACCAAGGTCATTTCCAACGACGAGGGAGCGTTCTCGGCAAATCTGTTGCGGATTGGAACGTATTCGGTCTCGGCGGAAAAGAAAGGCTTCCAGAGGACCGTCCAGCAGAATGTGGAAGTGGGCGTCAATCAATCGGTAAAAATCGACCTCGTGATGAAGATAGGATCTGCGAACGAGACGGTCGAAGTAACGTCGGCGCCAGCGCTACTGCAGACAGAGCAGTCTTCACTGGGAACGATCGAAACCGAGCGCCGGATTTCAGAACTGCCTCTGAATGGACGCAACTTCATACAGCTTGCCTATCTCGGGCCTGGGGCGAATGGAGGAGAGACGGGATCGAACGTCAGCGGCGGTGTGTTTGAAAACGAGCGTGCGAACGAAGCAGTTTCTGTCAATGGCCTTAGAGTCTCGAATAACAACTTCCTGTTGAATGGCGTCGACAATAACGAATTTGGACTGGGCGGTGTGGTGGTTCTGCCTCCCCCGGATGCGATTCAGGAATTCAAGACGGAAGAAAATTCGATGAGCGCCGAGTTCGGACGTGGCGGCGCTGCGGTGAATGTGGTCTTGAAGTCGGGGTCGAACCAGATTCATGGCGGTGTCTACGAATTTATACGCAATGACAAACTCGACGCGGTGAACTATTTCAACGTCGGCAAGCAGCCGTTCAAGCGAAATCAGTTCGGGGCGTTTCTCGGCGGGCCCATCAAGAAGGATAAGACGTTTGTATTTGGCGACTATCAGGGATCGCGGCTGCGCAACAGCGCGCCGTATTTGTCGACCGTACCGACAGCGGCTGAACGTGGAGGAGACTTCAGGGACCGGCTGACGGGGAACACGTTTTCTCCGTGCGCAACGCCGAGCTCGACCGATACTTTTGACACCGGAACAATTTTCGGTCCGTACAGCACATATAACTACACCTGCGCCGATGGGAGCGTGGTGTCGCTGCGAAATCAGGTGCAGTACAAAGGGCAGATTAATGTGATGGACCCGGCGACGATCAATCAGGTTGGCTCTAACGTAGCCAATTTCTATCCTCAGCCGACCGACCCCACCTCTCTGGCGAACAACTATCTCGCGAATCAGAACGTACTCAATGATCAGGACTCGTTTGATGTCAGAGTAGATCATCGTTTCCGAGAAGCTGATCAGATTTTTACGTCCTATAGTTTCGGCGACGTGCGCAGCCACAACCCGGGGCCACTGGGTGTTCCATGGGGCGGTTCGGATTGCTGCCCCAGCATCAGCAACTCGCGCTCGCAGCATCTGGGGATTGGATATACGCACACGTTCTCGCCGGTTGTGCTGAATGATCTGCACGGAGGTTATTTCCGCTACGCCGTGAATGCTCTGCCCTTCAACTTTGGCAAAGACATTGGGACGCAGCTTGGAATTCCGAATGCGAATCGTCCGGGGTATCCCAATTCAAGCGGGCTGACGAATATCGACGTAGCGGGGATCACTTCGCTTGGAGATTCACAGTGGCTACCGGAACATGTCTTCGAAAACATCGTGCAGGTCGCGGACGCGCTGACATGGATGCACGGGAAACATACATTGAAGTTCGGCGTCGACTTCCGGCGTCAACAGCGGAACTTCTTCCAGTTATCGAGCCCGCGGGGATGGTTTGTCTTCGGCGGCGCGTACACTGGCGACCTCACAACGTCGAATGGAGGGACAGGCATTGCCGATCTCCTCTTTGGCTTGCCAGTTTCGACCGAACAAGATTTTCTGGGAGGACTGTATCCAACCCGGTATTGGGATCTGGCAGAATTCGCACAGGACGATTACCACCTTACGCCTAACTTCACGCTGAACATCGGTCTGCGGTATGAAGTCTCTTCGCCGGCAAACGGACGCGTCGGCAACTTCGATTTCAATAAAGGAATTGTGATCACTTCGTATGGCCCCGGTGCGGTCTCACACGGCGGAGTGAAATTCGATAAGAGTGATTGGGCGCCACGTCTGGGATTTGCCTGGTCGCTGCCGCACAACACCGTTGTGCACAGCGCATTTGGCGTCTTCTATTCGTCGGAGGGGAATATCTTTGACGATCTAGGGTTGAATCCTCCGCAATTGTCATTCTGGGCGAATAACTACAACGCTGGAGTCGTGCCCAGTCCGCAACAATTGGGGCAGCAACTGATCTCGAACGGATTCCCAGCCGCGGTTCCGGTGGGCTCGGCCACCAATATTCAAGGGCCGGTGAAGACGACCGGTCCGGAACGCATCATGCCGCGCATCATGGAGTGGAACCTTTCGGTGCAGCACCAGTTCGCGTCGAACTGGATGGCGCAAGTGGGTTACGTCGGCACTCGGGCATACCACCTCTGGAACCACGAAGCCAGCGATCTCAACCAGCCGATTCAGCCGCTGGACACAAATTTCTGCGGCGATTCCGCGAACTGCCAGCCGAATTTTGGGCGGCGATACTTTGCCCAGCAGCCTAATATGACGCAGATCCTGCCGCTGGATTACGCCCAGTTTGAAATGCTCTATAACGCGTTTCAGGCTTCGTTGAATAAGCGTTTCGCCAATGGATTTAACTTCCTGGCCGCCTATACGTTTGCCAAGAACCTGGGGAACGCGGATGGCAACGTCGGCGGATTCCTTCAAGATGCGTACCGCCCTGACCTGGAGCATGGACCGGTCGCGCCCGATTTACGGCATCGTTTCACCATCAGCTATTTGTATGAATTGCCGGTCGGCCACGGTCGTCATTTCGGTGGAAATATGAAGGGAGTGACGGACGCCGTGCTGGGAGGATGGCAGGTCGCCGGAATCACGAGTGCGCAGACGGGCGAGGCGATCACGGCCGTGATGTCAACCGACTTCAGCAATACGGGGAGCTTCAGCTATCGTCCCAACCAGGTTGCGAATCCGTACGATTTTTCCTTTAACACAGCATCGCAAGCGACCGATTATCAGTGCTCGAATCCTGGTCACCAGACGCTGGATTGTTGGTTCAACCAGGCCGCGTTCGTCACGCCGCCACTTGCGCCGGGACAGCAGTCGGCGCACGCGTATGGCAACTCGAAAATTGGTAATCTGCGCGGGCCACACCTGGTGGATTTTGATTTCGTGCTGCAGAAGAACTTCACCGTATTCGAAAAGCAGCAACTGCAATTCCGGGCAGAGTTTTTCAACCTGTTCAATCATCCCAACTTCGGTTTGCCGGGCGGTGGATCAGGTCAGATCCCGGTAGATTTCCCCGGTGCCGCTGCCATTACTAATACCGCGGCGGACAACCGCCAAATTGAGTTTGCGCTGAAATATACCTTCTGATGTTTTTGGTCGAAAGACCCTCAAGCCGTTTCTACAGCATTCCCGGTATCGGGGAGTGCCTTGCTCTCCCCTTTATTTCCACTTGGTGAGGTGCCTATCCCAAACCCTCTAGCCATTGGTGTCGCTTGAGGCATAATGGATTTAATAACGACACGCGAGGCTACCTATGAATCTGAGCGCTAAGAGCATCCGTTGGGCTGTCATATTCGCATGTGTCGCGGCCACGAGTATGTGGGCTGCCGACAGTCCCTTTCACGACGCGCCGAGTTCCGCGAAGGCGATGAAAAATCCATACGCGGGACAGCAGGCTGCGATCGATGCCGGCAAAACCGTTTACGCGCGGAACTGCCTTTCCTGCCATGGAAGAACGCTCCAAGGGACCGGGAACGTGCCTTCGCTGGTTGACGGAAAATTGAAAGGTGTTACCGCCGGCGAAATTTTCTGGTTCGTCACCAAAGGCGACAAAGATAATGGAATGCCATCCTGGAGCTTCCTGCCTGAAGAGAAGCGCTGGCAGGCGGTGAGTTATGTGGAGGCAATGGCATCGGGGAAAGCGACCGCTGCGGCTGCACCAGCGGCTGCGGCCACGAGTAGTGCAAAGCTGAAGGACGCATCTCCTACTGCACCCTTCACAGATTTCCGCTACGAAAAGCCCGGTACAGTTCGCAAGATCACAGTGAATGATCTGCCGAAGCCGTTTGCGACAAAGTCGGCTGAGAATGGGGCCGAGGTTGTTGCGCGTCCAGACAATGCGTGGCCGGTTGCGCTGGAAGGCTTCAAGGTTGAGCTCTGGGCCTCTGGTTTGGAGAATCCGCGCTTCCTACGCACGGCTCCGAACGGCGATATTTTTCTGGCAGAGAGCGAGGCCGGACGCATTCGTGTGTTCCGCGGCACGACCTCAGACGGCAAGGCAGAACAGTCCGCCGTCTTTGCCAGCGGATTGAAGCGGCCATATGGCATCGCCTTCTATCCTCCGGGACCGGATCCGCAGTGGGTTTACATCGGTAATACGAATGAGGTAGTGCGTTTCCCCTATCACAACGGCGATCTGAAAGCGACCGGTGACGCTCAACACATCGCTGACCTTCCGAACGGCGGCGGCCACTGGACGCGTGCCGTCGATTTTTCGAAGGACGGAAAGACACTGTTCGTTGCCGTCGGATCGGCCTCAAACGTGGACGACCCCGACACGCACCCATCCGAGAAAGATCGCGCCGACATTCTTGATTGTGATCCCACGAACTGCCAGCTCAAGGTTTACGCCTCCGGAATTCGTAATGCGGGCGGAGGCATCCGGGTGAATCCACAGACCGGGGAACTCTGGTGCTCGGTCAACGAGCGCGACGCCCTGGGCGATAACCTCGTTCCCGACTACATTACGCACGTGCAGGAAGGCGGTTTCTACGGATGGCCGTGGTGGTACATGGGCGCGCACCAGGATCCGCGGCACGAGGGGAAACACCCAGAATTAAAAGACAAAGCAATCGTTCCAGACATACTGCTGCAGCCGCATAATGCCTCGCTGGAGATCACCTTTTATGAGGGCGACAAATTTCCGGCTGAGTACAAGGGCGACATTTTTGCGGCGGAACATGGCTCGTGGAATAAAGCGGTGCGCGTTGGCTATGAGGTCATCCGTGTGCCGCTGCATCAAACGGGACATGCGACTGGGGAATACGAGGACTTCCTGACCGGATTCGTGCTTCCAAACGGCGAGGTGTGGGGGCGTCCAGTGGGTATTACGGTCGCGCCCGATGGCTCTTTGCTGGTGAGTGACGACGGCTCGAATTCGATCTGGCGAGTCAGTTCCATAGGCAAGTGAAATCCTAGTCATCTGGCGTGCGATTGGGCCGCGGTAACAAACGCTTAACAACCGCGGGCACAGGTGCCTCATCCAAGGTGCGTGCCAGAATCGCCAAATCCGGAAGAAATACCCAAAACGTCATCCCAGCCGTCGGAGCAACCCGGCGAGCAGGTTGAGCTGTTTCGGGATGTCTTGCAAGCGCTCGAGAGTTGCCGCATACCCTATGCGGTCTCGGGCGCCTTTTCTTTGCGGCAACACACCGGCATCTGTCGCTACACGAAAGATCTTGATCTTTTCCTCACGGCCAATAACTCCAGGTTGGCTCTCGATTGCCTGCGGGAGATTGGTCTGGAGTGCGAGGTCACCGACCCCGTTTGGCTTTCGAAAGCCTGGCGCGACGGATATTTCGTAGACCTTATTACTGGGATGAGCAATGGCATGATTACGGTCGAGGACTCATGGATTGAACGCGCGCGCCCGGCGGTGGTCCATAGCGTCAAGACCCGTGTTCTCGCGCCAGAGGAACTGGTGGCCTCAAAAATCTTCGTGGCCAAACGAGAGCGCTTCGACGGGGCAGACATCGCCCACGTCATCTACGGAACGTACGGCGATTTTGACTGGAAGCGCGAAATGGAGTTGGTCGGCGAGCACTGGGAAATGCTTTTTTGGTCGCTCCTGCTGTTCCGCTATGTCTACCCGGCGCAGAGTCATTATGTACCCTCTGAAATCTGGTGTGAACTGGTGACCCGATTCAGCCGCGAGGTGAAAAGGCCCAATCCTCAGGCTCAGTTTCGCGGCAGTCTGATCGACGAAAACATGTTTGCGATCGACGTAGAGGAATGGAAACTTCCGGATCTGTTGGAGAAGAGTCGAAGGATACGTTTAGCGCGAGTCGGACGTGATCAGGCTTCCTGCGATTCGTCGAAGGGGATGAGGAAAGAGGCATGAGGATCGCCGCCAGCGCTGATTTGCATTTCAGTCCGCAGAGCTACGCGAAGTTGAAGGATCAGTTTGAGCGGGTTCGCGATGAGGCGGACGTGCTGGTGCTCGCAGGAGACCTCACAAATTACGGTCAGCCGGATGAGATGGAGCCACTGCTGAATGTACTGGTTCGGTTACGTCTTCCAACGATTGTTGTGTTGGGAAACCATGACTATGAAAGCGGCAAGGAAGAAGAACTGAGGCGAATGCTGATTGCCGGCGGCATCAAAGTTCTGGATGGCAGCGGCTACGAGCGCGATGGAGTTGGCTTTGCCGGTGCGAAAGGCTTCGTAGGAGGGTTTGGACGCGGGGTGTTGACCGCGTTCGGCGAGCGCGAGATCAAAGATTTTGTGAAAGCTTCGATCGACGAGACGATGAAGCTGGAGCGTGGAATTTCGCAGCTGCGTGCTCCGAAACGTGTGATCGTGGTGCATTACTCTCCTATCGCCGAAACGGTTCAGGGCGAGGCTCCGGAGATATTTCCGTTCCTTGGAACGTCGCGAATGGCGGAAGTGATCGATCGACACGGCGCCGATCTGGTGCTGCATGGGCATGCGCATCACGGTAAGCCGGACGGGCAGACCAGAGGTGGAGTCCCAGTACACAATGTCGCTATTTCGCTGCTGCAGGCGCAAAATCCTTCGCGCGTGTATCGCATCTTCGATATGTAGTTAATGAAAGTCGTGTGAACTGGTTTCGGCCTGCGTGACGAATAATCGCTGGACGCGCTCGGCGCGGACAGAAATCACGTTGTCCTGATTTTGCAGGATCCCTTCAATGGCGAGGAATCGCTCGCTCGTCAGCAGCAGACGGTTCTGGTGAAACAGATCTGGGCGGACGATCGCATTGGCCACTCCGGTTTCATCTTCCAGAGATAAGAAAACGAACCCTTTTGCAGTGCCGGGACGCTGGCGGGTGATGACGCAGCCTCCGATGCGGAGACGCTTGCCCGTCGGCAAGTCACGCAGTTCGATGGCGCGGCGAATGCCCATGGCATTTAGCCATGTGCGCTTGTAGGCCATGGGATGCGGGCCAACGGTGAGTCCGGTGCCGTGGAAGTCAGCGACCAGACGCTCTTCGTGATTCATGGGCATGAGTGGTGAGGAAGCATCAGGTTCCGGCTGTCGTTCGAGCAGGGGTCCAGAGGGTCGAACGGCGCGTTCAACTTGCCAGAGGGCATCGCGGCGATGGAGCTTGTTTTCACCACGGAGCCACGGAGTTACGGAGGGATTGTTGATTGTTGAGTTTTGATCGTTAATTGAATCCGTGTGAATCCACGAAGATCCGTGGCCAATGTTTCTCTCCGTGTCCCCGTAACTCCGTAGTGAATTCCCGATCGAATTCAACGCCCCGATTTCCGCCAGCGTGGTCAGTTCATCTTTGCGCAATTCAGGCACACGGCGGGCGAGATCGTGAACGGAAGTGAATGGAGCCAGCATGCGTTCGCGAAGCAAGGAACGGGCAGCCTCTTCGCGCATGCCCCGAACATAACGCAGACCCATACGAAGAGCGACGGTGCCGGCAGTTTCAGTGCCGTCCCCACGGGACTCGTTCCAGTCTTGGGGTGCTTTCCCAGGACTTCCGTCCTGGGCTTTCACATCCCGTCCCTTGCGGGACTGTAGGAGTCGCGGGTGGAACATCCCCTCAAGTTGTGAGTACTCCGTGCCAATTTCCGTCGAATGTCGAGGTTCTTCTGCTTCTCTCGTTTTTCCAGGAGGCAAAATGGCGAAGCCTTTACTGGCCACTGACCACTGACCACCGACCACTTTCGACTGGTCCCTAGCCCCTGATCCCTGATCCCTAACTGTTTCCAACGTGCAATTCCATTCCGATTTCGTTACATCGACCGGCAATAGCTTCAACCCGTGACGCTGAGCATCTTTCACGATCGTTGCCGGAGAATAGAATCCCATCGGCTGATTGTTCATCAGAGCGGCCGTAAACGCGGCGAGGTAATGGCACTTCAAATAAGCGCTGGCGTACGCGATCAATGCGAAGCTGGCGGCGTGGGACTCGGGGAATCCGTAGAGTGCGAACGATGTGATCGAGAGAATGATTTCTTCCTGAGCCTTCGGAGAAATTCCGTTCGCGGTCATGCCGGAGCGAAGTTTGGCTTCAATCTCGCGCATACGCGCTTGCGAGCGTTTAAATCCCATGGCGCGGCGCAGATCTTCGGCTTCACCTCCGGTGAAGTTCGCCGCGACCATCGCAATGCGCAGCAGCTGTTCCTGAAAAAGCGGGACACCGAGCGTGCGTTGCAAGATTGGCTCGAGTGAGGGATGCGCATACGTGACATCCTCTTTTCCCTGGCGACGTTGTAAAAACGGATTCACCATCTGGCCGACGATCGGCCCGGGACGGATAATCGCGACCTGCACGACGACATCGTAAAAACGCACAGGACGAAGACGCGGCAGGCATGACATCTGCGCACGGCTTTCCACCTGAAACATTCCCACCGTGTCGGCTTGCTGCAGCGTGGAGTAGACCTGCTTATCATCTTGCGGAAGATGCGCGAGGTCGACTTCTTCGGAATAGTGATCGCGAATGAGTTCGATGGAGTCTTTGAGCACAGCCATCATGCCGAGGCCGAGCAGGTCGACTTTAACGATGCCCATGTCGGCGCAATCTTCTTTGTCCCATTGCACGACGACACGGCCGGGCATGGACGCGGGTTCGAGCGGCACGACGGAATCGAGTTGCCCCTGGCAGATCACCATGCCACCCGAGTGTTGGCCGAGATGACGGGGCATGTCCTGCACGGCAAGGCAGAGTTCGTAATATTTGCGGAGGCGCGGATGCGAGAGATCGAGCCCGGCATCGCGGAAGCGGCGGTCGAGTGCGTCGTTCTCGTCGCGAAATTCCCAGGTGGCGACGGCGGCGGAAATCTTAGCTAAGGTTTCCGCGTCGAACCCAAGGGCCTTGCCCATTTCGCGCGCAGCCATGCGGTTGCGATATGTGATGACGTTGGCCGTCATCGCTGCGCCGCGCTCACCGTATTTGTTGTAGAGATATTGAATGACTTTTTCGCGCTCGTCGCCGCTGGGGAGATCGAGATCGATGTCGGGCCACTCGCCGCGCTCTTCCGAAAGAAAGCGCTCGAAGAGAAGTTCCATACTTACGGCATCGACCGCTGTGATTCCCAGCGAGTAACAAACCGCGCTGTTGGCTGCCGATCCTCGTCCTTGGACAAGGATGTTTTGCTCGCGGCAGTAACGGACGATATCCCAGACGATGAGGAAGTATCCGGCGAGTTTGAGTTTTTCGATGAGCGCCAGTTCTTTTTCGATCTGGCGACGGGCTTTTACCTGCATCTCGGGAGCAGCGCGGCCGTAGCGATCGCGAAAACCTGCCCACGCCCGATCGCGCAAGAACGAATTCATGGTTTCGCCTTCCGGCACGGGATAGCGTGGAAATTCGTAGCCGAGGTCGTTCAGTGTGAATTCGAGGCGATTGGAGAGTTCGACGGTATTGTGGATCGCCTCGGGCAGGTCGGCGAATAGTTGCTGGATCTCTTGCGGAGATTTCAGGTGACGCTCGGAGTTGCGGGCAAGCAGGCGTCCGGCAGTAGACAGCGTGTGGTGATGACGGATCGCTGTAAAGGCATCGAAGAGTTCGCGAGCCTTGGGGATGGCGTAATTCACGCCATTGGTCGCGAGCAGCGGGAGATGGAATGAACGGGCGAGGTCAATGGCCGCGCGATTGCGAGATTCTTCTTCGCGATGGAAATGGCGTTGCAATTCGACATAGACGTTCCTGGGCCCGAAGGTGCCGATCAACTGATCAATATGGCGGTGGGCCTCGTCGATGCCGCCTTCTTGCAGAGCACAGGCCAGCGGTCCTTCATCGCCGCCAGTGAGGCAGATGAGTCCCTCGGCGTGTTCTTGCAGTTCTTGCGCGGTGACAGCGCCTTCGCCTTTCTTCGCGCGCAGCTTCATCTTGGTGATCAGGCGGCAGAGATTCTGATATCCGGTGCGGGAAGCGACAAGGAGGGGGAGGCGGAATTTACCATAGAAACACAGAGGCACGGAGGAATTCAAGTTTTGATTGTTGATTGTTGATTTTTGATTGGTTTGCTCTGCGCCTCTGTGCCTCTGTGGTGAAAATAGATCTGTGGTAACTTCCGCTCCGATGTGCGCCTTGATCTTGGCTTTGTCCGCTGCCAGATGAAAGCGTGGAGAACCGTAGACACCGTCGGTGTCGAGCAGCGCCATCGCTGGCATGCCGAAGTGCTGACACACGCCAACCAGTTCCTCGGGAAGAGAAGCGCCTTCGAGGAAGCTGAATGCAGAACGGGAGTGAAGCTCAATATACATTTAGTCATTGATTCATTTAGTCATTTAGTCATTGGGCTGTGGTTCAATCGCTCAATGACTAAATGATTAAATGAATCAATTCCTTTAGTCATACGTTCCTTCCACCAGCCACGATCCTCTCAGCAGATCGTGCACCAGGCGATAAAAAGAGATAGTTTCTCCATTGCGGATTGCCAAATCCCATTCGTCGCGGGACCAGGCATCGCGCTCCCACCAATCGCCAGAAAAGCGCCAGGGCCCGGCCTTCCACAGCACCTCTCCCTGAACTTCTTTCTGCTTCGGGCAAATCAGCCGCAGCGGTTGTCCATTTTCGAGCGTGATGTTGGCGTGCAGTGGTGGACGGAATCTACGCAGAGCAGTTATCGCAACTTGCGCATCGGCTGCGTCGGGAGTTTTTTTCTGTGGAGCTTTGCGTGCGACTTCGGCCACAAAACGCCGCATGCGAAATCCTTCGGGATGATGCGTGTCGAGCAACTCCAAGGCTCCAACTTTGTGCTCGCCCACAATACCTGCAATGCGTGCCAGCGTGAGTTCCAGTTTTTCCGGTTCAGGGGCAGGGGGCAGGAACAGGCCTCCTTGTGCCGAACGCGGACGCGCCGGTTCGGCGGCGAGATGAATCTTGATAATCGGTGCTCCCGGAGGATGCGCGTTCAGATCGAGTTGCAGCAATTTCAGAAATACTTTGGCATCGAGCATGGGAAGGGGAAGAGAAAGTTTGCGGGCGAATTTCGTTTGCCGGTTGGATAGCAGCGGAGCTTCGCTCCACCGGACAGCCGAGGGCGGCTGTCCCCACATGGTCTCTTTCGATCCATCGCTCTCGCTGGGGATGCCCAGATTTTCATCGTCCTCATCAACCCCAGTGAGATTCGACAGTTCGAGTGAGAGACGAAGCTCCTGTGTGGCCAAAGCTCGTGAGCCAAGACGAGCGCAGAGTTGCTCGAGCAACCGATTCAGCAGGAAAGCCAAGGGCTCGAGCAGGACGACAGGATGCTCGAGTTCCACTGCTTCTTCGAACACCAGCGGTGCTTGGACCGGAACCAGCGTGCGCGATGCGCTTCCACGCGCCAGTTGCTGAAGATGAAGGCCTTGCTGTCCGAGGCGTTCACTGAGTGCGACTTGGGGCAGAGCGGCCAGTGCTCGCAGATTGCGAATGCCCCATCGTTCGAGCGTCCCGATCAGACAGTCGGCATCTTTTTTCTCATCCGCGTTGAGCCGATCGGCGAACAAAACTTGCGGTGGTAGCGGTCCCAATTGCTCGGCCTCTTTACCCGGGGGAATCACGATCATTCCAGAAAATCCGCGAGACGCCAGCAGGGCAGCATCAGGATTCGAAGCGATGGCTACATTTACTTTGAGCCCGAGAACGGACGCACGCTCGAAAATGGAGCGAGCAATCTTTGGCAAAGATCCCAGCAGAGATTCCATGCCGGCAAGGTCGAGCACAACCGTGTCGCTCGCCGAATCTTCCACGCAGGGAGAAAAAGATTGTGCGCAGTCAAGCAGTGCGGCGTGTGCCGAAGATTCCTGGAGCGGCGAGCGTGGACGCAAAGCAAGTTCCGTGCAGAGTTCGGCTTGGGCTTTACTCATGCCGGGTGCGATGCCGAGTTCGCCCGCGTGGTCATTTATCGCGATAATTTTTTCGAGTGGAGGTTTGCCTTCCAGAATTGCGACCGCACATGAATTGAGATCCGGTTCGGCGCGCAGGGCGGCTGCCACGGCAAAATTCGGAACGTAGATGCAGGCGAACGGCATAAAAATATTTCGTCATTGCGACATTGAAATCATTGAGTCATTGAGCATTGCCATCATTGCTTTCATCCGGCCCACGCCGCTTGGGTCTCAAACATTACGGGCTGCGCAGGTTTGCGTTCCAATCGCGAGCGGATTAGTTCCGCGTTGACGTGGAGCCCGGTCAGGAGATGTGCATGAGAAGGGCATGGAGATTCAGATGCCAACTTCCTAGCTACGCGAATGCCCTTTCGCCCCTCCGGGGCTTCTTCATCTTCCACTTCTGCCCCACGGCTTGCGCCGTGGTCTGCATTCTTTCGCCGCTTCGCGGCTGATTCATCGCTGGGCACTCCCTTATCTTTTGCTGAACCTAACTGCAGCAGTAGTGACGAACAACTCCCCGCGATGGGCTGCTGTTCCAGAACGAGCAGCATCGTCGGTTTATGTTCGACGGCGCGGCGGAAGCGGAACCAGGTCGTCAATGGAATGCGGCGCGCAGCCTGCGGCGGTACATCGCCGAGGTCAAGGACGATCAGGCCGAAGCCTCCGCTTTCGAGCAGCAGGTCCGTGGCGCGCAAGACTTGCTCAAGGCGGTGCTCAGAAGCGTGGAAAGTATTTTCCTTCCGCCTATGTCGATCGAAGGCAAATGTGGGCTGCGAGGAAAACCCGACTTCTCGTGCAGAGGGCGCGTGAGAAATGGGGCATCCGTCCGTGTTGGCGTGGAATTTGGGTCCGGAATCATCCCCGCAGCGCACCCAGAGCAGGCGATCCAGGTCGATGCCCGCGGCCGTAACTGATTGCGGATCAAGCGCGTCGCTGGCATCGATAAGCGCACAGTATTCGCCCCGGCGAGTAGCAGAGGCCAGAGCGGCCAGCATCACGCTGGTGCGACCAGAAGACGCCGGGCCATAGATTTCCGTCAGGCATCCGCGGGGTAAACCGCCAGCCAAGGCATCGAGGGCTGGGATCCCACTGGTGACCATTTCAGGTGCAGGACGAATCTCCAGCCGCGAGGCCCGGGTTAAAGAAATCCTCGATTGTTGATTTTTGATTGTTGCTTGAACAACTTGGGCGAGGTCAGATTCCGTATGGGCAGGCTTTTTGGCGCCGGAAACAGGACGAACCTGTTCTGGACGAACTTGGTTTTGACAAGCCTGATCTGGCCAAACCTCGGCCTCTACTTCGTCATCAAAAAGAAAAGGGCGGCCCAGGGCCGCCGAAGTGGATACCACCACGGAAGACATACAATCCTCTCATTTTCAGGGAACGCCGCAGCTGCTATTCGAGATTGAACTGCGGAGGCGGGGAGCTTTTGTTTCGCTTTTTATTCGCCTAAAAATATTGTGCTCGTTGGCGATGCTGTTGTCAAGAGGCTTGGATTGGTTAGCAGCGGGGGTATTAATACCTCGATCTTGGCGATAAATGGGACTAAAAAAAACGAGCCCTCCCGCCATTGTTGGGAAGGCTCGTCTCTTACCAGAAAACTAAGTTCAGAACGCCGGTCAGTGCTTTGTCTGGGTCGATGAAGTGATGGAGATGTCGTTGGCCATCAAAAAGACGCCAGACGAATCCTCCGCATGATGCATCGATCCCTTTTGGGCTCCAGTCTCGCCGGCTTCGTATTTGCTGGCCGGCTGAATCGTGCCCATAATGGTCACCACGTCGCCTTTATGAAATGTCATCGCCTTGATATTGGGATTGTCTTCAGGCTTTGTGACAAGCAGGCGATGGTGGCCATCGGAGCCGACCCAGAAATCTCCGGTCTTGTTCGTGTCCTGCACCATGACGTTTTTTAGAGTGACCGCTTTTCCCACCCAGTCCTCGGCGTGCTTGCTGTTGTAAATCATGCCTGGATCAACCAGTACCTGATTTTGGCTGTTATCTGCGGAATTCGAACTCTGGTCAGACGCTGGCATATTCTGAGCCATCAACGCTACGGGCAGCAAACATGCCACAACCGCTGCCAAAAGCAGGAATGATCTTTGCACTCTCATAATTCTCCCTTCGATACATACATAAGATGTGTAGTGTGGATGGCTGGTTGGCGAAGATCCGGGGTAGCCGAAACTAGCCAGCTCTGGTACAGGGAAATCCAGGCTTGCTTTCGATGGGCGCTGCGGCTTCGCTCACCTTGCCCGCTGGAATCCGTCTAAGCGCAACAGCACAAAGACCCAGGTGTGCTCAATCGCGTTTCCAATTCAGGTTCTGAATGTCGGCTACCCGATCCCGGTCCAGAAGATCGGTAGCGAGAAGGAGATTTCTATGCTCAAAAGTCGTTTGCTTGTTGTTCTTGCTGGTGTTTTGTTGAGTGCCGGCCTATCTCACGCACAAACCGCCACGGGTGAAACCGTAATGCTCAACCTGCCGCGCGCCAGCCAGCACGCGCGGATCTCACAGCGCATCGGCATTACCGACATCACGATCAACTATCACCGGCCGCTTGCCAATGGACGCCAGATCTGGGGCAAAGTGGTGCCTTACGGACAAGTCTGGCGCGCCGGTGCAAACGAGAACACGACGATCACCTTCACGGATCCAGTGACGATCGAGGGCCAGGCGCTCGATAAAGGAACCTACGGGCTGCACATGATTCCTGGCGAGAGTCAGTGGACCGTGATCTTCTCAAAGAACGCAACCGCGTGGGGAAGCTTTACCTATAAACAGGATGAAGACGCTCTCCGCGTGACGGTGAAACCGCAGCCCACCGATCCGTACAATGCGCTCGCCTATGACTTCGATGATGTGAAAGCGGATTCGACCGTAGTGACCATGCGCTGGGACAAAATTGCAGTGCCCTTCAAAGTTCAAGTGAATGTCAACGAAATCGTCACAGCCAGCGTGCGACAGCAGATTCGCGGGCTCAACCAGTACTACTGGGAGGGTTGGGACGACGCGGCAGGGTATTTCCTGGCGAACAAGATCAATCTCGACGAAGCATTGAAGGACGAAGATCAATCGATCCAGGCCGAAGAGCGCTACGACAACCTGTTGAACAAATCGAAGATCCTTGAGGCCATGGGGCGGACGCAAGATGCGGAGATGTTCCGCACCAAGGCGCTCGACAAAGCCAGCGCGGTACAGCTGTATTTCTACGCGCGGCAGTTGCAGGCAGAGAAGAAGCAGGACCAGGCTCTGGTAATCTTCCGCGCCAACGCGAAAAAGTTTCCTGACGCATGGACTTCGCACATGGGAATGGCCCGGGTTTATAGCGCACAAGGGGATTTCGACAACGCTGTGAAGGAAGTGAAGCTGTCGCTGGCTACGGCGCCGGACTCGAATAAATCGAATCTGGAAAATTACGTGAAGCGGCTACAAAATAAGGAGGACATCAACCGGTAGGCAGTTGCAAGGGCTAAAGCCCGGTCGGGTTTGCTATCCTGACGCGGCGCCGAAGCGCCTCTCTTCCACAAGGGTTCCAACCCGGTGCTTCGAACGGCGTAATCTTGGAGCAATAAGAAAATGGGCCAGCATCGACGCTGGCCCATCTCTGTGCGTTCCGGATTACCAGACCCGGCACGCGTTCTCGCGCACCATCTTCTGTCCAGCCTTGCAGCCGAATGCCTGCTCGAATTCCGGCATGTTCGACATCACGTTGTCGATGCGAAATTTCGGCAGGGAATGGGGATCGGTGGTGACAACCAGCTTCGCAATCTGCGGACGCACATTCGCGCACCATGAATAGGCGTTCGCCAAAAAGAAACGCTGCCGATAAGTCCAGCCGTCTTCCCCTTTGTCATCCAGCGACTTGCCTTGCTGCTTTAAGTCGGCTTCCAGAGCCGCGAGGGCAAGATGAATTCCGCCATTATCTGCGGTGTCCTCTCCTTGGGTGAGCAGACCATTCTGCTTGACTCCGGC
>Ga0209168_10000674_pt1 | contig 30900 bp, 30 predicted proteins | sample Coa_R1_FD_187156 | JGI IMG/M metagenome (GOLD analysis project Ga0209168, IMG submission 187156) | Surface soil microbial communities from Centralia Pennsylvania, which are recovering from an underground coalmine fire - Coalmine... | ecosystem: Environmental > Terrestrial > Soil > Unclassified ...
GGCAGGCTGGCCAGCAAAGCCACGTCGCTGGTCAACATGGTCTCGCGTTCCTGACGGAAATCCTGGAAGGCGGCGACGGAGTTTCTTAAGTTCACCGCGATACTGTTTCGAACGTTGGTTTCGACACTGCGGCGGACCAGCAAAAGACTGGTGGTCGTAAGCCCAGCCGTGATCAGCAGCATCGAGAACAGGAATCGCGTGCGCAAACGTAGTCGCGGCAGCAGTTCCTCTTCCGATTCCACCGATGGACGGGAATCGATTGCGGGCTCGGGTGACGGGTTCACGGGGTTCAGCGGACGAACTTATACCCCATTCCGTGCACCGTGCGGAAGTGCACTGGGCTTGAAGGGTCTTTCTCCAGTTTCTGGCGAAGCTTAAGGATGTGGTTATCGACCGTTCGGGTGGAAGGATAGTTCTGGTAACCCCATACTTCGTTCAGCAATTCGTCGCGGCTGATGACGCGATCTGCGTTCAGTACCAAAAACTGAAACGTCTTAAATTCCTGGGCCGTGAGAACGACGGGTTTATCATCGCGTTTTACTTCCATTTTTTTGAAATCGACCGAGATCCCGTCGAAACTGACCACTTGTGCCTCTGGGGGGCGGGTCGTATGCCGCAGTGCCGCCCGCACACGCGCTAACAATTCCCGTGGACTGAAGGGCTTGGTAACATAATCGTCCGCCCCGAGTTCCAGCAGAAGGACCTTGTCGGAAACATCACTGGCGGCGCTGAGCACGACGATCGGCACAGTCGGGGCGATGGCCTTGATCTCTTTGCAGACATCCCCGCCCGACACTTTGGGCAATCGCAAATCGAGAACTATCGCGGCCGGAGTGGTGGAGTGAAAACTATCAAGGGCCGACTTCCCGTCGGACTGAGTCTCGACCGTATATCCTTCGGTTTCGAAAAGTCTCCTCAGCGCCTTTTGAACCGCCGGGTCATCTTCGACCACCAAGATGCGTCCGGTAGGCTTAGGAGTAGGTGCTGGATTCATAGTTCGAGCGGTAACAAACGGCGTTGCAAGGTTCCCCATAAACGACCTTTCACTCTGCACGGAGGGAGTGCTTCCTTTTGCCCCAAACCTGCGGAAGCCTTTGACTACTGCAGCTTACAACGGTTTCAGGTATTGTAAGCCGTCCCATCCCCGGTTTTTGACATTCTTTTTACATGCTCGTGACCATCTGGAGAAGGTTTACGGAAGTTTGCTTGCTCGGTAAGCTGGCCGGGCATAACTCTAGTGGCGGCGTGGCTGGTTGCTGATCTTGGCGGCGGGAAGGAAAGGTTCTGTGTCGTAGAATGTCGGCTGTCCGCCTTGTCTGACCTGAGCAATCTGATTGTTGTACTGGTGCGTCCGCGCAATCCTCTGAATATTGGCGCGGCGGCTCGGGCTATGAGTAATTTTGGGGTTTCCCGTTTACGACTCGTCAATCCCTATCGGTTGGCTTTCCGCGAAGCCCGGTCCGCGGTGGGCGCGTCTGACATCCTTGAGAGCGCCGAGGAGTTCAACTCGGTTGCGGAGGCCGTCGCCGACTGCTCTTTAGTCGTGGGAACCACGGCGGTACGCGATCGAGACCTGCAGAATCCTCTGCACCGACTAGGAGAAGAATCCGCAGGATCGATGCGAGATCATCTGCGGACGGATCGAACCGCTTTGCTGTTCGGCTCCGAGAAATTTGGTCTTTCAAACCAGGATTTCACGTACTGCCACTGGCTGTTGACCATCCCGACTTGCGAGGGGAACATTTCGATGAACCTGGGGCAGGCGGTCGCGGTCTGCTTGTATGAACTGGCTCGCGACTCGGGTTGGAGCCGGGATACGGAAAGCCGTGAGCCCGAAAAAAAACATCCTGCCAGGTTGGAAGAGCTCGAGAAGATCACGACGGGTCTCTATGAAGCGCTAAAGGTGAGTGGCTATGTGAAGCCCGGGAATGACCTCGTCAGCGAGAAGAAAGTTCGACGTCTTATGCTACGCCTCGGCTTTCAGGAAATGGATGCCAAGGTATTTCTCGGGATGGTGCGGCAGATCGTTTGGAAGCTGCGCCAATTCGGGAAGGGCTAGCGCTTTACTGGCTGGGCCGAGGCCTGCGTGGAGTCTCGCCTGAATCGAAATTGAATGAGCCAAGTGCTCGCTTGCGGCTGACCATCCGTCTGAGGAGGAGAAAACTCCCAGCGGTGTGCCGCATTGAGAGCTCGCTCGGCAAAATACCGGCTGGATCCGGCCGTCTTGAATGCCGCGGAAGTGACTTTGCCGGACGCATCCACCTGCGTCTTCACAACGACCTTGATCGTTCCGGTGATCGTGTTCTTCGCACTCTGCGGAATCTCTGGAAGTACCTGATGGCTGACCTTGCCGGCGGAATTCGAAATCGCCGGCGTCGCAGAACTCGGGGTTGTGGCAGTGGATTGAGGCGTCGCGTTCGGGCTCTCTGCTGTAGGCGTGCTGTTGTGAAAATAGAAGAACGCGAATATGCACGCAAGCACGATTGCCACCGCGATCGTGATGGGGAAAGCCGGGCGTTTCGGTGGGTGCGCCGGTTGACCTTCTGAAATCGGAACTGCCGCCGCCGCGGCCGCCGGTTTCGGATCTGATTTGCTCACCACTGCGGGGTTCATAACCGATGCAGGCTTCTGGGCTTGGCCCTTGAGCCGCGATTCGATTTGAGCGATCGGGCAACGTTGTTTTGGATCCACATGGAGGCATTCGCGCGCGATCGTACGAAACGGTTCAGGAACGCTTTCGGGCACGATAGGATCTCGCGGTGAGTCGACTTGTGCAAATGCAGCGTTCTGCCTGAAGGCCGCGACGATTGTGGCTCCAAGGGACCAGATGTCGACAGCCGGAGTAATCGTTCCCGTGGCAGCCTCGGGTGCGTCGTAAATGTCGCGCCGGCCGTGTTGCGAGTTCTGATCTGTTGGAGACACAACCTGATCCGACGACAGTTTCAGCCGATCTGCCGCGGCCAGCACATTCGATGGCTTGATGCGGCCATGTACCAATCCGCTGCGGTGAATATAGGAAAGCGCTCCCAGCACAGGAGGGAGCAGGTCACCAACTTCTCCGGGCTCCAATGCGCGCTGAGGAAGGATCTGAGAAAGATCCTCGTCAGCAAACTCCATCACCACGTAAACCAGCGAAGTTCCATCGATCTGGCATTGCCCGGCCTGAAATGCGCAAATCAGGTTCGGGTGAGAGAGCATCGTCGTGGCGCGCAGACGAGAGATCTGACGTTCCGTCGCCTGGCCGCCCTCCGCCTCCATGAGCTTGATGGCAGCTTTCTGCGGCGGCGTCCCGGCGATCTCGGTAAGAAAGACCGCGCTGTGATCGGACCCGCCCAGCCATTGCTGCAGCGTCAATCCGTTCGCAACGCGGCCTTCCCACGATCTCCAAGTCTCGGGTTTACTCATACGTTGCTAACCAGCGAACCAACATTCTAAGCCAGCGGCACGGTGCCGGAGCAGGAACTTTGACCCGCTAGTACAGCAGTTTCTGTTGAAAACCTCAACGGCTCTTGTAGCTGAAGGTGACCTTCGTCTCCTCATCCAGCACCAGCGGCCGCACGAAGCTGAATGAAGTGCCCGCGTGCGGCACGTCGATTGGCACCGGCAATACGCCGGCGACTCTTTTCTGCAAGTTCAGAACGTTCGTCGATGCACCTTGGCTTACCGCTCCAGGCGCCAGTTTGGGAGGTTGATACCGATTTCGACTTATCATCGTCGCCGAGGTTTCCGCTTCCACTGCGACGGAGGCTGCCGTGACCTCGACTGTCTCCGATGTGCTGGCTAAACTGAGAGAAAAATTGTAGACGCCGGGTTGACTGGCATTGTAATTGACGTTATAGACGCTGGTTCGAAAGCCGTTTTCCTCTGCCATCGCCTTGTAGCTCCCGGAGGGCAGTCCAGCGATCAGCCATCTTCCGAGCGAATCGGTGATTGCTGTACGGCTAAAGGAGCCGTCGTACGAGGTCATCGTAATCCGCGTGTTCGGTACGACAGCCCCGGTCGGATCAGTTACGTAACCGCCAATTTGTCCGGGAATAAGCTGCATGCGCATGTTGGAAAGATCCGCTTGCTGCGGCAGGTCGCGACGCGCCTCGTCCTCGTGGAACGCCGCGGGCACTCGATTGGCGGCGATAACGTCGCCACCGAAGTCTTTGACCTTATATCGTTCCGGGAGAAAGACCTCCCAGTTCAGCAGGCTGATCGGTATGTCCATGCTGGGAAGGCTCAGATCCGCGCCACCCTTTTTTGCGAATGGCGCACCGGAATGTAGGAACACGAACGAAATCATGTAACGTCCGGTCGGGCGGAATCCGGGACGCAACAGCGGAACGCGATTTCCATCCGGACCTTGCACGGGCTTTACTGGTTCTCCAGCAACTTCCGCGGAGAGGATGGTTGCACCAGACGGCAGTCCGACTTTGAGGAATGTCTGCGCCTGATTCTTCACCGTCAGTTTGATCTCGGTGAGCGATTTGCCTTCGGAAGTCACCATCGTGGTCACTTCGGCGCTTTCCGCGACCGCGGCCAGGACACTGCCATCAGGGAAACGCACCCAATCGAGCGCCAATGTGGGCGTTTCGCTGGGTTGCCGGTGATAACGAAATGCAGCCTGCGGCGGGTAATGGGCGAGCTGCCGTAAATACGGATTGGCCTCTTTCACATCCATGCGTTTTAGGCCACCACCTTCGGTTGCGGTGATCTCGATCGTGCCTGCGCCTTCAACCAGCACTTCGCCGGTCTCGCGCTGTGCGCCTTTGAAGCTGATGAAGGGTGCTTCGGCTTTTGTGCCACTGATGGAGCGCTCCATCGAAATCAGAAATTCATGACTTCTCTGAGTCGGAGCGTTCACCTTGATGGTCAGCACGCCAGCCTGGGTCTCTGTGGAGTCGACGGTCGCGCCGGTAACACCCGTCAGTTCCTATCCTGCGGGAAGCTCCATCTGAAATTGTGCAGGTTCACCCTGGATCACCGAGATGTCGGCGAGAACGGCGACGCGCATTTCGGCTTCGCTCACCGATACGAGTGTTCTTGCCTCGGAGAGGAATCGAATTTCTCGCGGCACTGCGGGAGCAACAACTTCACGCGTTGCCCACCATATGTTCGCCGTTTGTCCGGGGACAAGCGTCGCTTCTATGGTCGTGTGTCCATTTTCAGATTTGCGCTTTGTGATCAGTCCCGGGCTGATGTTGGCGATGGTGTGATCCCCGGGAATGACCAGCGAAAGCTGCACGCTCCCGGCCGTGGGAGCAGGCAGGCTGAACGATGCGCGTCCAGCATCGATCCGCAGCGGCAGTCCCGTATCCAACGCAATTGAGAAGTCTCCTGGGCCTGGGAGAATTGCGGCATCTGTTCCACCTTCCTGGATCAGAGGCACTCCCTTTCCACCCTGATGCGCATCAAGAACCGTCATTCCGTTCGTCGCAGGAACCTTGCTCATCCCTTTATGGAAGACCTCTCCATCGAGTTCGATGGTGCCCATCACGCTACTGCTTTCAACCCGCAGCTTGAGATCCGCATGGTTGATGGAATAGGGAAGCGGCGCGACATCCGATTTCTTCGGCGGCTTGCCGGCCAGTTCCACCAGCTTGTTGTATTCATCCAGCGTGAGCGTCACGTTGCCGGGATCGGGGAGGGGAAGTACGGTCTTTTCTTGCGCCCAACAAATCGATGCTACGCATATGCAGCAAACGAACGTCGTCACAAACGATATGTTCTTCATCGCGCACCTCCATTTTTCTCACGCTGAAAGTTAAATTCGGCAACGGGAGACTGGTTTTCGCTCGTCAGCTCCGATACCAGATAAATCGATGGCCCGAAGGCGGGAAAGTCGACGCTGACCGGCAGAATGCCGCTTACCTTCCCTCCGGAGGACTTTGCATGGAAGCTATCAAGCAAAGCCTGAGTCGAATCCTTTTTCTCCTTGTCGCCATGCTGTTTGCTGAGCTCAACGCCATCGACACTTTGTGGGGCCGCCGAAGGAAGCCCAGCATTCATCGCGACTACCCCACCCATGACACCACCAGAAGCGAAACTTGGACTGGATGCATAGGTCTCCACGGGTTCAAGCGCCGCCGACACTGGCTGCTGGTATTCCTGGGTGCGAAACGTCCCTGGCTCGGCGCTGACCCTGAACCTCGGAGGGTAGTAGAACAACATTCCGGTGCGGGAAACTGGCAGATCGAGGGCAGGTAAACTGACGGCCTCTTTTCCCTTTTCCTGCCATTGCGCCGCCTTGGTGATGTACATGATCTCGACGACGAATGGCGGGGCGTCTTCTCCTCCACGTGATTTTTCCAGCGGCAAGAGCAGACTTCCATCCGGCGACTGCCCCGGACGAACAGTTCGTCCGCCCAAAGACGCACTCCAGACCGTCGCACCCTGAGGCAAAGTGATCTTCACGAAATTGCGCTGATTATTCCGGATTGCGTACCGAGCCTGTACCAGTTCCTTTCCATCGACACTCATCAGAATCTCGTAGCGGGCCTCCTCGACATTTGCCATCAGGACCGCCTGCTGGTCATAGCGGGCCACGTTCACGCTGAGAGACCGAACGGCTCCTGCTTCGCCCGCACGAGCCCGGAAAGCGGCCAACGCCGGGGATTGCCGGCTGGCGATCATCTCGCCAAGATCGGTGGCGTCGGCATCTTCCAATCCCTGCGTCTTCTGATCCTTGATTTCACCGGCTCCGAGAATCTCGACGGCGACTCCGCCCAGATCACGCTCGGTGTTCAGAAGCCGCAGAATGGGAATGTCAATGATTCCGTCTCGCGGCAGCCGGGCCTCTCCGTTGATCACGAATCTCGCATTGTGCTCGACCGGTTCGAGGAAGGTGACAGCCAGTTCGCCACTTTTCATCTCCCAATCCGCCACCATCGCGCCGGCAACCTGGTTGATGGTGACTTTGTCGGGAATCTGAATGCGTACTTCACGCGCCGCGCCCTGCACGATTTCGAGATTCGCTTCGGCATAAATCGTCGTCGAGTCCTCTGCCAGGCTCGTCAGTTGTGTCAGAGATCCGCGCAAGCGCAGAGGCAATTCGACATGATGGTCCTCTGTCTTCTTCCGCCAGGTGAATGTGAGTGCTTCGTTGCCCCGCCCGTACGCCAGCCACTTGGTCTCGCCTGCATTTTCGGACTTGTCCGAAAGGATGCCTCCGCTGACGCGCAGATCGATTCCTTGCCGTGGCACCTGAATCGCAGCGCGGGTTACACCTGATTCGGTCGAAGGGAGGGAAATGCTCTCGTCTCCTGTATTCGCTATGACCGGCACATCGATGTCGAGCGCCAGTACAGATCGTCCCGGATGCGAAAGCAGAGCGGCGAGGTGGGAACTAGCCTTTCCCGTGGGAGATGGCACCAGCGAAACTAGTTTGCCGTCCAAGCGCGCTTCACGTACGAGCAATCCCGCGGGCACCGGAACGCGGACCCATCCATCTTTTAGAACATCCACGGTGAGGTTCGCGCGTCCGGTCGCAAGCTCTCCCGAGACTTGCAATTCATAATCGACGCGGGTCAACGTCGCATCCAGCGGCGGCGGTTCGGGATCGTGCTCCACTGGATAGGCTTTGGCGCGAAGCACGCGATACTCCTCGACGGGGATGACGACCCACCCAGCTGTATGAGAAGAATCCAGAGGTTTGTCTTGCGCTAGTGCTGCCTGATACAGGACGGAAGAGGTCACGACGGTGAGTAAAAAGAGCCCGTGCGCCACACGCCTGTATTGCGAAACCGATGCGAGACTCGAAGTCTTCATGGTTCAACCCTCACTCCAACAGTTCCTCGAATGTATTTGCCTTGTGGGGGAATGCTCGCAGCACTTTCGCCGCTTAGAGAAGGAATGTTGCTGCACCGGAAAATTGCAGAAAATTTGACGTAACGGTTACTTCAGGGAGGGGAGACGCTTGGAAAGGGAAGGCCCAAAAGGCTTGGTGGAAGCGGCTTCTAAGCCATCGTAACTGCCTGATTCATCAGTTTTCTGAGGTTCTCTGGCGCGCTGCTTCATAGAGCAGGATGCTGCCTGCCACTCCGGCGTTTAGAGACTCGACCTGAGGCGTATGGGGAATTGCGACTAGTTCATCCACTTGTGCCATCACCGTTCGTGGTAGCCCGGAACCCTCGCTGCCGATGAATACCGCACAGGAGCCTGTGAGTCTCGCTTGATGGATTGGCGTTCCTTTGTGGGATGATGTCGCGATTAGACGTACGTTCGCTTGCCGCAGTCTGGACGAGACCTGTTCTGTTCCGCCTGCTGCCTTCGAAAGAACGAACGGAAGTCGAAAGATCGAGCCCGCCGAAGCGCGAATCACTTTGGAGTTGAACGGACTCACCGTGCCTTCTCCCAACACGACTCCGGCACTACCAAATGCTTCGGCGGAACGGAGCAGCGTTCCCAGATTGCCGGGATCCTGCAAGCCGACGACAATCACCACGGGACCAACCTGGAGCCGCTCAAGCAGATCATCCAGCGAAAACTCGTGCAGGCGTACCAGCGCGGCAACACCCTGCGGCGTTTCGCTCGGCACGGCTGTGTCGAAGATCTTGTCAGGAAGGAGCAGCGTTTCAACGTGCGCTCCAATCTGCGGCAACAAGCGCTCGGCCAGGTTCTGAGCCGATTCTTTGAATATCACTGACTTAAACCGCAGTCCGCTCCGGATCGCCTCCTCGACGATGCGGGGGCCTTCAATCGCGCACTCGCCAGATTCCGTCCGCTCCGCGTGGGCGAAGGCCAGTCGTACTTCCTTTACCAGAGCATTGTGGCGGCCTTCGATGCGGCGCAGCCGTTTCGCCGCCATTGATGACGTCTCTGAGGTTCGACTCATGCTTTAAGCTTACCGCTCCACGCTACGAAGCTGCATAATACTCTGCCGTCTCGGCTTGAGGCGTTTTGCCGTATTATGATAGGTTCCAACCTCAAACGTATCCGTAGCTTGTGCCAGGAGAGAAGGGAGCGCCGTGCGCGCCGAGATCGTAAAAATCAATTCTGAAATTCCCGAATCATCGCTCGTCAAATACGCTGCCGACCAGATTCGTTCCGGTGAAGTATTGGGCATGCCCACCGACACGTTTTACGGATTGGCTGCCGATCCATTCAACCTTCGTGCAGTCGATAAGGTCTACGACATCAAGACGCGTTCTCGACACAAGCCATTGTCGCTGCTCATCGAGAGCGTCGATCAGGCCGAGGAACTGGCCAAGCCGTTGCCCCAGGAGTTTTACGCGCTGGCACGCAAGTTCTGGCCGGGACCGCTGACCATTATCGTGAAGGCGGGCTCACGCTTGCCGCTGAAAGTAACGGCGAACACCGGCAATGTGGCCCTGCGCGTTCCTAACGCCAAGATTCCTCGCGCTGTCGTGGCGGCTGCGGCAATTCCAATCACGGCGACCTCCGCCAACTTGAGCGGTGCGTCGGAGTGCACCAGCGCCGAGCAGGTGCGCGATCAACTGCAGGGGCGCATCAACATCATCGTTGACGGAGGAACTTCTCCCCGCGACGTCGCCTCGACGATTATCGATCTGAGCGACGAGACCGCTCGCTGGCGTGTGATTCGGGAAGGCGCCATTCCCGCCGATGAGATTTCGCAGTTCTTCGCGCAAGGATGACGATTCGAGGATGACTGTCTCAGGATGACCGACGAACCCGCCAAACGGCATCGACCGGCGCGCTGGTGGCTTCTCCTTCTGATCCTCCTGGTAGTCGCATTGATCGCATATGTTGCTGATACGGCTTTGCAGATCGTGCGAACCGCGTCCCTTCAGGAGATCAGGCCAGCCGACGCTATCGTCGTTTTCGGGGCCGCCGAATATTCCGGTCGTCCATCCCCCGTTCTAAAGGCCCGCCTCGATCACGCCCTCGACTTGTTTCATCGCGGAGTTGCTCCTGTCGTGATCACAACGGGTGGCGCCGCATCCGATCCGAAGTTCTCCGAAGGCGGCGTGGGAGAGGATTACCTGATGCGCCACGGAGTTCCAGAGCGCAGCCTCATCGCCGAGACCCAGGGCCGGGACACTGCCGAATCAGCCGTGCGGGTCGCTGTCATCATGCACGCGAACGGACTTCACAGTTGCATCGCGGTCAGCGATGCCTACCACGTCTTCCGCATCCGCAGACTGCTTGAGCACGACAAAGTGCATCCAGTCTATGTTGCACCCAGACCGGATTCGCGTCCTCACAGCGCGATGCAGCGGCTGGCTGCCGTACTGCGAGAAACGACCAGCTATTTGTTATGGAAATTAGGGATCACCTAGCGCACTTCAGAAGACATCGATACCGTTCGTCGTCCGAATCTTGAACCAGTCGTAGTGCAAATTGCTCATAGCCAGCCCGTTGCGGACCTTCATAAACGCGTGCTGAATCCGCACTTCGAGTTGATTGTTCTTCATCATCTGAGCCTGATCACTGCGGGCGCCCCTCTGCTCGGCCATTTGGCGATTGCGGCATTGCTGGTAATCGCCGCTCTCCTGGCAAAGTTCGTACCCATTGGATGAGTTTGCATTGCGCAGGACCATCGTGTCCTGGTTGTCCTGGATCGCGGCGGCGAGCATCTCATCGTAGCGGTCGTACCAGATATGAACCGCTTGTTCTGTCTGCTCCGGCGTATGCGTCGTTTTATAGAGGGCAATCGCCTTGACCACGTCATCGGCATTCTCCGCCCCATCCATCTTTAAGCGGGGAAGAGGTCCTGCGGTCGCTTCCATGTCTTCATCGGTGAATACTTTCTTGGCGTGTCCGGATTTTTGCGCCTTCGATCCGCGAACGGCGTCAACCAGGGAAGGTGCTGCATCAGAGCTCGGCGAAGCGCTTTGGGGCTGCGAACTTGAATTGGAGTTCGAACTTGAATTCTGCGCAGAACCGACTACCGTTCCTACCACGACGGAGAACAGAATAAGAAAGCAGAACGATAGCTTGGATGAAGGCAACTTCAACATGACGTGATCTTAAACAAGCCTCACGGTGCAGAAAGATCACCAAAGTTTTAGTAAACAGAAACTGGCGTGATCAGCGCGATGCAGCTCAGTGTGATTGAAATCACAACATCGTGATTGCTTTCTAGTCGGGCAGGCCGTGGGTCGACGCTACCTCGTAGTGCTGTGCCTTGGCATCGTGCTTTGATAAATATTTGCGCCGCTCCTCTGGAATAATCGACGCTTCGTAATCGGGCCCGGTCACCGCGCGGATTGCGTCAATCGAATCCCAGAAAATGATGGTAATGAACTCGACTTCTGCGCCAGCATTCCTGCGCATCAGATAGCTGCCACGATAGCCCTTCGCTTTGCTGATACCCGGCAATAGCTCCGGTTTTAGCATCGCCTCGTACGCGTCTGCATGCTCAGGCTTCGTGGATCCGTGCCAAACTCTTGCGATCATGATGCCGCCTCCCTGGGAGCCTAAAGAATGAATAATTAATCTCGAGATTAAATCGATCGTAAGACTAAGCGATCTCGATGGCTCCGTTCTCCGCGATTGGGAAAAATGGATTCCAAGCCACCTCCCACAGAAAACCATCTGGATCAGCGAAGTATCCGGAATACCCTCCCCAAAACGCTTCTTGCGCAGGTTTCAGCAGTTTAGCGCCCGAGTTCACGGCCTCCGCAAGCACAGAATCGACTTCTTCCCGGGTTCGAGCGTTGTAGCCAGCGAGAATCCAGTAAATCCGTTGCCTTCGGCACTCACATTCGATCCTTGGCCAACTCTGGCCGAGGATACAGAGCCCGGCCCATTCCGCCGGCCTGAAAAAAGACGATTCGCTTCATTGCTGGCTTTCGACTTTTGCCATCCGAGGTGCTCGTAGAACTCCCGGCTGCGCATCAGGTCTGCAACGCCGACGGGTCACAATGCTTAGCCGTTGCTCCATCTTGATTCTCCGTCGTGTGATTCTGCGAGGATCGACGCCTACCACGTCATTCTTTTCCGAAGCTCCGTTATGTCGCGACGTGATGTTTCCCATGCCACGCATACAAGGCCAGAGTTTTCTCCAGCGTCATTGGCCCGAGGTCGGGATGGCGAAATGTCCGCTTCCATTCTTCCTCGCTGAGCGATCGCAGCAGGCGCACCCAGCGGTCGTGCAGCGAATCGAGCAGCGTGAGCGAAACTTCCACGGGAGTCGCCTTTGAATCCGCCAGTTCGGCCCAGCGATCTTCCGCGTAGGGCTTGATCGTTGGATCGTCTTCAGTAAGCGCCAGCTTGAATCTCACATAGGAATTCAAATGGCTGTCGGGCACATGATGGATAACTTGCCGCACGCTCCAGCCTCCCGGTCGGTACTCCGTATCAAGTTGGGTCTCGCTGAGCCCTTGCGCCGCCGCCCGCAACTTCTTCGGAGTCTGCGCGATCTCGACGAGGAATGCTTGTTTCTCCTCATCATTTGGGGGCCCGTCGTAGCGGAATTTGCCGATGGGATACCGCAGATCGTTCATACCGCCTCCTGTCAGTTCGAACTACAGATGATCTACAGCGGGAGCAGGCTTCAGGGAAAATTGCAGCCGCTGTTTCCTACCGACCTGTGCACAACGCCCGAACCGAAACAGATAACCACTACGGCTGGTACCCCTAAAACCTGCACCACATTTGGTGCAGCTTTAAATTTCGATTCCCCTGCCAGCTCCGTGACATTCGATTAGTGCATCCAAACAGCGTTCTAGGCTAAACTCTGAACGCCGTTGAGCTTAGCCATTCTCCCGGGCCTGGTTGTGGGCCGCGCCCCGGGATGCCAGTGAGGGATAACGATGCCGTCATCGGTCTGGTCTGGTCACTTAACCTTCGGACTTATCTCAATGCCTGTGCGCCTCTTCTCCGGCGCCCGCAGTAGCAGCATCTCCTTCAACATGCTGCACCGACCCGATAAATCACGGCTTAAACAGCAGTATGTTTGCCAGGCAGATGGACAAGTTGTTGACCGGAGCGAGACCGTGAAGGGCTACGAGTTCCGCAAAGACGAATACATCGTCATCGAGCCCGAAGAGATCAAGAAGATCGAGCCGCAGACGGCGAAAACCATGGAGATTCTCGAGTTCGTCAAAGCCAGTGACGTCGATCCGGTCTACTTCGAATCGTCCTACTACATGTTGCCGGAAGAGGCGGGCCGTCGACCCTATGCTCTGCTGACCAAGGCGCTCGAGGAGAGCGAATATGTGGCCATCGCCAAGATCACGATGCACAATCGCGAGTACACGGCGTTCTTGCGTCCCAGTGAGGGCGGACTCATGCTGCACACTATGTACTATGCCGACGAGGTTCGCAAGGTTGAGGGTTTCGGCGCTCCTGATGTCGAACTGAAGGACGCGGAAGTGAAGGTTGCGCACCAGCTGATCGAGGCACTCGCAGACGAGTGGAATCCCGAAAAATACAAGGACACGTTCCAGGAGAATCTGAAGAAGCTTATTGAGGCCAAACTAGAAGGCGGAGAAGTGGCTGCGGTCGAGAAGCCAAAGAAGCTGGCGCCTGTCGTCGACCTCATGGCTGCCCTGAAGCAGAGCCTTGCCCAAATGGAAGGCAAGAAGAAGCCCGCTGCGACGACCAAGTCGGAGGAACCGGAAGTCGAGCCGGCGCCGAAGTCTCGCCGCAAACGGGGATAATCAGAAATCTACATACTTCGTTCCTGGGCCTACGAGTGGACATCCCGTGCATAGCAGTGTGCATCCCTAACGGAGAACTGACAACAGTGCCGTTCCCTAGCGCGTACGCGCTGCAACCGCTACAATGAACAATTCTGTCATCTGAACCTCTGTTATCTGAACCAGGAGTCTTCTTCGGGATGCCGATGAGTTTTCGACGTGTGGGCTGTCTTGCGGTAGCGGCAGTTTCCACCTTGCTTTGGGTCTCTTGCGGTCAGGTATATCGGCCTGTTGTCATTCCGGTCAGCGTGACACCGCCCAACTCTTCGAATTTCCATGCTGTTTTCGCCCTCAGCTCCAACGTCTCGCCAAACCCAGGCAGCGTGCTGCAAATCGATGTGTCTGGCGACTCGAACATCGGCATCGCCAACATGGGGATCAACCCCACGCACGCGGCAACCGTTCCCAATAGCTCCTTTGGATCGCGAGTTTTTGTTGCCAGCGCGGGAAGCATTATTCCCGGATATCCTGACGCTGTCTACGGGTTCTCGCCGGCTTCGAGCGGTTCCATAGCTGCGGGCATCGGTACGCCCACCATTTTCTCTTTGCCGAACGTTGGACCCGATCAGAGCGCAGCGATCACCGCGATCAGCGAGTCAACGGTACAGTCCATCACCACCGTGACCGTTACTCTGAGTGCACCGATCAACATCGCGACAGTTGGCGGCCCCATCGTCATTTCGGGCGTAACTCTCGGCGGATATGACGGAAGCTTTGTCCTTTCGTCCGTTAGCGGAACCACGCTCCAGTACATCGATAACACCGCGAATGGCTTGATCGCGGCAACTGGAGGAACCGCTACTGTTCCACTTCCTACGTTCTGTTCCTATCTGCCCGACTTCGTAACCACCACTCAAAGCAGTGCGGTTTATGTCGCGAACTACGGAGCGGAAGGGGGAGCCAACTGCGCTTTTGCCAGCACTGACTCCGTGGCATTACTCAGCCCACTAAACGGAACTGTTTCCAACATCGCGTATCTCAATAACCCTCCGGGCACAGGGCCCGCCCCACATCCGGTCGCGCTCGCTGAAACTCCGAACGCTCAAAATCTCTATGTGGTGAACCAGGGAAACGATACAGTTGTCGATCTCTCCCCGACCGACCTGTCGACGATCGCGAGCATACAGTTTCCCGTCGGTACGACTCCAATCTGGGCTGTCGCACGCCTCGACAATCAACGTGTGTACGTGCTGACGCAGGGAAGTGGGACGCTAAGTGGGACGCTAATACCAATCGACGTGGCCAGCAATACCATCCTTCCCAGCCAGACGAATCTTTCGGTAGGAGCGGGCGCGAACTTCCTGCTTTACGACTCGAACCTCAGCCGGCTGTACGTCACGAATCCGACAACAGGAAATGTGTTCGTTTACTCCACGACCGGCGGCGTGGACTTGAGCGGTAATGCGAATGACACTCCCAAGTTGCTGGCTACGATCTCGATGTCGGCTGGTACAAATCCCCCATGTCCGGGCGGATGCTCACCCGTCTCAGTCACGGTTTTGCCCGACGGTTCACGCTTCTACGTGGCCAGTTATCGATCGGAAGCCGCTTGTTCCGACGCGAACGTGGGTGCGACCGCTTGCATCGTTCCCATGCTAACGGTCTTTGACGCGCCCAGCATCAAGCCGAAGACTCCTGTCTCCACCATGTTGAAGGGATCTTCGTCGCTGTCACTGCTGACATCACCGCCGTTTTCGCCGACGCAATATGCGGTGGCACCCGCTACTTCCTGTGCGCCTCCGGCCTTGTACGCTCCGGGCACCACGCGTTTCAGGATGTTCACCACGGCATCAGCCGACGGCAGCCACGTTTATGTCGGCATTTGCGATGCCGGCGCGATCGCGGATGTAACCACTGTGACGAATACGGTTTCGCAGGGAACTAATTCTCCGGACACGCTGGTCACCGATCTCGTCGCTCCCTTCGGAGTTTGCTCTGGCGCCAACTGCAGCTCAGTCGCCCCGATTACCTCGTTTTCGATCACATCCAATGTCGTCACTTTCCAAGCCACCAACAACTTTGTTCCTGGAGAGCAGGTTCAGATCTCGGGTCTCACGACCGGCACATACTTGAACGGTCTAACGCTGACCGTTCTTCAGGGGGGATTGACTAGCGGGCAATTTGAGGCGCATTTGAATTTCACTCACGCCAATGTGGGTACGACGGTTGATTCCGGCACCGCGTTGGGCATACAGGTGGCGACGATTACATCGTTTTCCATCGCCAACAATGTGGTCACATTCGAGGCGGTTAACACCTTCAGCCCTGGGACGAAAGTTTCGATTTCAGGCTTGGCAAGTGCAGCGGGATCTAGCTTGAATGGGCAGACTCTGACGGTGATCGCAACCAGATTGTCGTCGAAACAGTTCGAGTGCGTACTGTCGGTGAGTCAGGCAAACGTTGGGTCTACACCGGATTCAGGCACAGCGGTGCCTCAGGTGCCGCCCCAGAACCCGATTTTCCTGCTGACGGGACAGTAAGGAAACTTATACTTTGGCGGGAACTTCTTCCTTTACATCTTCCTTTGCCGCATAGTGAGAGTCCACGTATTCATCGAGAATCCCGATGAACTCGGCGACGATTCGATCGCCCTTGAGGGTCGTGAACAGTCGGCCGTCCACATAGACTGGGGCCTTGGGCTCTTCAAAAGTCCCGGGCAGGGAAATGCCGATGTTGGCGTGCTTCGATTCGCCCGGTCCATTGACCACGCATCCCATTACCGCCAGCTTCATCTCTTCGACGCCGGTATAGCGGGTCTTCCACGTCGGCATCTGCTCGCGCAGATACGACTGAATCTGCTTCGCCATCTCCTGGAAGAACGTGCTGGTAGTGCGTCCGCATCCCGGGCAAGCCGTGACCTGCGGCGTGAAGCTACGGATGCCCATCGACTGCAGAATCTGCTGCGCTACGCGAACTTCTTCCGAGCGGTCTCCGCCCGGCGCCGGAGTCAGCGAAACCCGAATCGTGTCTCCGATGCCTTCCTGCAGTACGACGCCCATAGCGGCGCTCGACGCGACCACGCCCTTCGCGCCCATTCCGGCCTCAGTCAGACCGAGATGCAATGGATAATTGCAACGCGCAGCAAGTGAACGGTAGACGTCGATCAGATCCTGTACCCCGCTGACCTTGGCGCTGAGGATGATCTGGTCGGGCCTAAGCCCGAACTTCTGCGCCAGTTCCGCCGAGTTCAGCGCGCTCACTACCATGGCTTCCATCGTGACTTCGCGTGCGTCCTTTGGTTCGTCCAGCTTCGAATTCTCGTCCATCATCCGCGTAAGGAGCGTCTGATCCAACGAGCCCCAATTTACGCCGATCCGCACCGGTTTCTGATACTTCACCGCGACTTCGATCATCGTGCGGAAATTCGAGTCTCCGCCTTTGCCGATGCTTGCATTGCCCGGATTGATACGATACTTGGCGAGGTCGCGCGCGCACTCGGGATACTTCGTCAGCAGAACATGGCCGTTGTAGTGAAAATCACCAATAATCGGAACATGCACGCCCTGTTTATCGAGTTCTTCAACAATCCGGGGGACAGCTGCCGCAGCCTCATCATTGTTGACGGTAACGCGTACCAATTCCGAGCCGGCCCTCGCAAGCGCGGCCACCTGCTGCACGGTCGAAGGTACGTCCGCGGTGTCGGTATTGGTCATGGATTGCACCACAACTGGTGCGTCCGATCCCACCCGCACACCTCCGACAACAGCAGTAACGGTCTTTCTGCGATGAATCGTAGCCATAGTAGGAACTTATAGTTTATCACGCAAAAAGCGGGTTTTCGGGATGGCCAGTGTGGGGATCGGGAGGCTTAGGCCCGGTTCATGCGGCGGCGTTGGTCGGCTAAATGGCGATCTCCATCTCCAAGGTCCCAATCAGAATTCGGCTTTCGTGACGGCGCCAGGATTTTCCGTTGTCCCACTAGCATCTTGCCATCCTTCTCCGGTTGGCGCTCAACTAACGAAGCATAGGTGTTCTAAGCGGGCGGAGTTGCTTCCTCGCAGACCGGATTTCGTAATATCACGCTCAGTTCCGTGATGCTTGCGAAAACCAGACTGCGATTCGGCGCCTGGGGGGTATTGCGCCCCCCCGATTAGAAGTGGAGGCGGCTTCCAATTTGTCTTTGTTCGAAATTGATATACGGGAAGTTCAATGAATAAGCGCGGCAAAATTTTGCACCCCAAAAAGAAACCAGAATCCCCGTCATCTCCCAACAAAGCGAGTGCGCAAAGTGCCCCTGCCTGGCCCAGCTTTACGGGCAACGCTCGGCTCGTGGGAAGCAGTCCCAACGGAAGAGTCACTGTCTACGTCGATCCAACCCTCGGGCAGCAAGGACTGCAGAACGCTCAAGATCTATTGAACGATGCAGACCGCGTCGCCACGGCAAACGACGGCATTTTTGGCACCACGGGCGGCTCAGTCAGCGTCATCGTCTTTGCTCTCGGCGGCCAGACCGACGGCACCGGAGGCGCGGATCACAGCGGATGCCACTACACCACGGGAAATGCAATTGAGGTAGACGCTTCTTTCGGTAACTCCACTCGCGTCTCCGCTCTTTTTGAGGCTGAACTGAGTGAGTGCTCGATGAATGGAAACCTCTGCGGCGAAAGCACGGGCGAGGCGCTATCCCGCTGGTGTGCGGCAGTCGTCGGCAACAATGCCTTGGCCGATTTCGCTACCGCTCCGCAGTGGGTGCAGGACGGCATGGCCAACTGGGTTGATAAGACCGAAGACACTGATCAGGACGGTGATAGCACCGGCTGCGGCATGGCCTTCCTCTCATGGCTTATCAGCCAAGGCCATGGTCTCGAGAAGATCGCTCCATCCATGGTGAACCTGGGCGACAGCGGCACATTGGCGCAACTCTATGCCGCACTCACCGGCGATGCAGCTTCCAATGCATGGCCAAATTTCCAGAGCGCAATCCAAAACCTGCCGAATGGAGTTACGAGCGACGATCCATTCAACGGATTGGCTCAGCCATTGCAGATGGCGCATGTGTCGTCCCGCACAGCAGAACTGGTAGGACGGATTTTTGCATCAGTGGCAGCGGACTTAGCCGTGGGACGAACTACCGAGGAAATCGCCGCGAACGTGCATACGGCGATGCTTCCCGTGTACCGGCCCGTGGCGCCGGCCATTTGCGCTCCGAAATCGAAACGCCTTCTTCCCCCAACCAGACGCCGCTAGAGGCGCTGGTCGCGAAATGGGTCGGCAGATTCCAACGCCGGCCCATTTTTATTGTCTTGTAATAGTCTTCTAACCGTTTAGAAGGAAGAAAAGAAGAAAGGGCCCGAGACCGGGCCCTCGTTTTACGGCAAGAAACGTTCTTGCGACCTTATGGCAGCTTGTCTGCGAGACCCGGAATCGTCTTCATCAGATCGTTGTAGATGACCATCACCGCGAACAGCACCAGGAATACGAATGCAGCCTGATAGACGCGTTCCTTGATGTTCATGCTGATGTCACGACGCATCAGCCCTTCAATGGCGAGAAACAAAATCACACCGCCATCAAGAATTGGGATCGGCAGCAGGTTGAAGATGCCGAGATTCAGGCTGATGGCCGCAGTCAGACTCATCAACGGAGTCCATCCCTTGCGGCGCGCGGCTTCTCCGGCAGCCTGCCCTATTCGGATCGGCCCTTCAATCGAGCGCATGGAAATCTTGCGCTGCGCCATTTTCTTGACCAGTTCCAGAATCAGCAATGCATTCTGCCGGTTTTCATGAAGCGACAACTTCATCGCTTCGGCGAAAGGCAGGGTCTTCACTTTCATCTGCATGCTGCCGATGCCAATCCGATACCACTTGTCGGAAAGCACCGGCTGGACCGTAAATGTCTTCTGCTGCCCGTCACGCAGCACGGTAATGGTGATGGGTTTGTCCTTCGTGATCTTCAGGGTCTCAACCATCGCGGCCAGTGCCGGCACGGGTTTTCCGTCCATAGCGACAATCTGATCGCCTTCTTTGAGCCCGGCCTTCTCTGCCGGCATGCCGCTGACGAGATCCGTGATGGTGACGGTACTCTCTTTCGGAGCCCAGCCCGCGTATCCGATCTGATCCACTCCGGTCGCTTCCGGCACGATCGTCTTGTCCAACGTCTTGCCGTCGCGGTTAATCTGCACTGAGAGCGGTTGTCCCGGACTCAATGCTTCTTTAAGTTCCACCTGCTCCCAGTTTGGGTTCTGAACATCATCGATCCGCGTGATGCGGTCGCCCACTTCGAATCCTGCTTTGGCCGCCGCGGTATCTTTGAGCACCCACCCAATCACCGGGGCCTCGTCATACACGGCCGGGTACTCGTAATGCACCATGTACACGGTGGTCAGCAGCACGATCGCCAGAAGGATGTTCATGGTCGGACCGGCGATCGCAATCAAGAAACGATTCCAGCGCGATTGATTCAAAAATTCCCGGGGATCATCCGTGCGCTGATCCATGGGATTTTCGCCGCTCATCTTGACGTAGCCGCCAAGGGGAATTGCGTTGATCCGGTAATCCGTCTCGCCCTTGCGGAATCCGATCAGCCGCTTGCCGAAGCCGATGGCGAACTGTTCTACCCGCACCCCGAGCCACTTGGCCACCGCATAGTGGCCAAACTCGTGGATCAAAATCATGAATCCGAGGACGCCGACGACAGCAACGAGCGAGGTCAGAAAGTCAGACATATTTGAGGTACGTACGCTCCCACCAGTTAGATTCCAAAATCAGACAAAAGATGTTGCTCTTGGCCGTTCAGTTTTCTCGATGCCAGATACATTGTCCCGGGCTCGCTGACGGGCATCGCGATCCGTTTCCAGTACTTCCTGAATCGACTGGAGTGCCCCGGAACTTGTCTCGCTCAGCACGTCCTCGATGACCCTGGGAATCTGGTCGAATCGAATCTTGCTTTCCAGAAACGCTGCAACTGCAACTTCGTCTGCTGCGTTCAGCGCTACTGTCTTCGCCCCGCCGGCCTCGACAGCTTCATACGCCAGGCGGAGACAAGGAAATCTTTTCAGGTCCGGAGGAGCGAAGTCCAGATGACGCAAGTCACTGACCGCGAAGCGCATATCTGACTCAATCCGCTCTGGATATGTTAGCGCGTAAAGGATCGGTAGCCGCATATCCGTAACCGAGAACTGAGCAAGTATGCTGCCATCCACGAACTCCACCATGGAATGGATTGTCGACTGTGGGTGGACAATGACTTCCACTTTTTCCGGAGGCATGTGAAAAAGTCTGCATGCCTCGATCACCTCGAACCCTTTATTCATCAGGGTCGCCGAATCGATCGTGATGCGCTTCCCCATCTTCCATGTGGGATGGTTCAGCGCCTGCTCAACAGTAATAGATGCGAAGTCCGATTCAGGGGTATTGCGGAAGGGCCCGCCGGAAGCTGTCAGCCACACGCGCTCGACCTCTTCCATGCGCCCGCCGCGCATGCACTGATGCACAGCGTTGTGTTCGCTGTCGATCGGGAGCAGGGGAACACCGCGCTTGCGGGCCTCAGTCGTGATCAACTCCCCTGCCGCGACGAGGCACTCTTTATTCGCTAGACCCAAAATCTTTCCTGCACGCACGGCTTCGTAAGTCGCTTCCAGTCCGGCGACGCCGACGATTGCGCTGACTACGAAGTCGACTTCCGGATGTGTCGCGACGCGAACCGTTCCTGCCGCGCCATGCACGACCTCAATCTCGCCCAATCCGTCTTTTTTCAATCGGGCGCGCAGCGCGTCAGCATCTTTCTCTGCCGCCATCGAGATGACTCGTGGTTTCCACCGTCTAGCTTGCTCAAACGCAGCTTCGAGATTGCCGCCTGCAGCCAGGGCCACGATCTGAAAGCGGTCGGGATACGACTCGGCCACGCTTTGTGTGCTGCGCCCAATCGAGCCCGTCGATCCCAGGATGGCGATGCGTTTCATAGCTATTTCGTCAATGCGGGGGCAAAACGCTCAATCCAATCTCGCTGTTCGCTAGTCTCAGGGACCAAGACTCCTCGCGACGCAGAGACCGACTCAACGGCTGCTCCAGGGCTCATCCCATTCTTGATGAGCAGGCAGGCGGCCACTAGGCCAGTTCTTCCAACTCCCTGCCGGCAGTGTATTAGGACGTTGCGACCAACTGACAAGTCCCCGTTCAGCTTTTCTAACATCTTCCTAAATCCGACCTCGGACTTCGGAACCTGTCTATCTTCAATTGGAAATGAATCGAACTCTAACCCTTGTTTTCTAACTTCAATCGGTTCTTCGATCAAATCGAGATCTCGTTCCTCACCGGAGATGAGCAGGGATAGAATTGAGCCAACTCCGGAACGCTTCCAACCCGCAATCTCGTCCTGCAGCCAATCCCCGCCGCGGGGGCGGGCCGCAAGAGCCAACCTGCCCGGCCACCGCCCGGTTAGCCAATGGAGTTCGGGCAAACCCAAGCCTATTGCTCCTTATCGATGATCTCACGCGGAAGCACGTCCACATTCAAGCCGCTGCGGCGAAGAATGCATATCCGATGATGCCCATCCAGTATAGTTCCATCCCGCCGAGTTTTCAGGCACCCTCGGTCTTGTCCTGGAACGAGCGACGCCAATAGGACGTCGATCAACAGGCGAGCGAACGCTGCCAACTTGACGCTGTTGAGGCTACTGTCTGGGTGAATCGGTTTCAGGGGAGGAAACTGCTCTGAATCCGGCATGTTGGTCACTGCATCACGCGCCAAGCTGCGTAATACCACAGCATCGGAGCAGCAAAGAGCAGCGCATCGATGCGGTCGAGCATGCCGCCGTGCCCCGGGAGAATCGTTCCTGAATCTTTTACTCCAGCTCCTCGCTTGATCAGCGATTCCACAAGGTCGCCCAGCTGTGCGGCCACATTCAGGCCGATCGTCAGCAAGACAATCGGACCCATGGCCGGACGTTCCAGCCCAAACAGCCCATCGCGCCGTTCAATAAGGCCCGCATGCAAAAGAGCGGAACTGATCGGTAGAGAGTAGTAGAAGAGCAGCCATCCCACAGCGACACTGGCCACGACTGACGCCCCTGCGCCTTCCCACGTCTTCTTCGGGCTGATGCGCGGTGCCATCAGGTGCCGGCCGATCGATTTCCCGACGAAATATGCAAAGATATCTCCCGCCCAAACCACCAACAGCAAATACAGGAGGTAAAACGCTCCTGCCCACTGTTGACGAAGCTGCACCAGCATCCCCAAGGGCAGCGCGATGTAGGTGAACGCAAAGACCGAGGCCGCCGCCGCTGGATATCCACCGCGTAAATCCGCGTTCCTCATTGCGCGCGAGAGAAAGACGAACGGCGCAATTGCCGCCGCGAACCCCAGGCAGTACACAAAGACAGCAGTCGAGAGCAACGGCTTTTCATTGCCAAAATTGAAAACCAGGAGAAGAAAAGATATCCCGGCAAAAACATAAGTCAGCACATGCAACGGCTGCACGCCATATGATTCGGTCAGCTTCAGGAATTCATGGATGGTCAGCAGAGCCACAGCTCCGGCCACAATGGCGAGCACCCACACTGGCGCGCGCAGGATGAGCACCAGCACGATGGGAATCAATACGACTGCAGTGGCTATGCGTTTGAGCAAGGAAGTGGCCTGAAGGAACGGGCAATTATAACCACACCGCCCTCACAGGGATGTTTTTCCTCTGTGTTCCCCGTGGCCTCTGTGGTTATGCCTTTACGGTCTCAGTCGCGACGTGAGAGTCGTGATGAGTGAGCCCGCCGTAGCGCCGTTCGCGCTTCTGATATTCGGCGATCCCGTCGAGCAGGTGTACTCCTCGGAAGTCCGGCCACAGAGTGGAAGTCACATAGATCTCCGCATAAGCCAGTTGCCAGAGCAGGAAGTTGCTCAGGCGCATCTCGCCCGACGTCCGCACCACTAGATCCGGGTCGGGCAGGTGACGCGTGTACAAATGGCGCGAGATCATGTCTTCGTCGATGCGCAGATGATCGATCCCGCCATTCTTGGCCGCCGCCCTGACGATGGATCGGAACGCATCAACCAACTCGCTTCGACCGCTGTAGTTCAGTGCGAGCGTCAGCACCATGCCGGTGTTGCGAGCTGTGGCCTCGCGCGCCCACGACATCCGCTCCTGCACGTCAGCCGGCAACTCCTGTTGCCGCCCGATATATTCCAATCGGATGTTGTTCTCGTTGAGGGTTGGGACTTCGGCTTTTAGATACCGGCTGAGCAGGCGCATCAGAAAATTGACTTCACTCTCCGGACGTTTCCAGTTTTCCTCGGAAAAAGCATACAGCGTCAACGCCGGAATATGAATGCGGGCCGCCGTTTCAACCGTCGAGCGCACCGCTGATACTCCCGCGCGATGTCCGGCCACACGCGGCATATGCCGCCGCCGCGCCCAGCGGCCATTGCCGTCCATGATGATCGCGATGTGCTTCGGGAGGCGTTTTGGATCTAGATGCCGGTAAACTTCTGCTTCTTTATGATCGAGCCCGGCAGGTACTTTGTCGTGCAAAGTGGTCATCCCGATATGAGGCTAACATAGGGAAGAAGGGGATGCAATGACGGGAAGGGGGCAGGTTCTGCAGGGAGATAGCTATGGCCATCTAAGCTGGTTTCACCCATTCCATGACCAGGAACCAGGGCACCCTGCGATAGATGGTTGCTTTGGGCTCTGGCGCGCCGGGGATGGGTGCCGGCTCGCGGAAGTAACTAAGGTGCAACCCGGAAGCGAGGAGAGCACCCATGTACGTGCTCAGCGGCCGATGGTGATTCAAGATCCGAATGCCACGATACTCGATCCACACCGTTCGTTCCTGCAGGTAGTGGTCAACGGGATAATAAAGATGTTGTCCGAGGCCGTCTTTCACCCAGCCGGCGTCCACGCATGCGGTGTTGAAGCTGGTGAGATTCGCGATCAGCAGGGCCCCGCCCGGTTTCAACACTCGAGCCATCTCACGGACGCCTGCCTCCATGTCGGGAATGTCGATCAGCGCCAGGTAACTGACCACCAGGTCCACACACTCATCTCGAAGCGGCAACTGTTCGGCTGGCGCTTCGAGATAAGTTCCGCCTGCATCGCGAGCGCGGGCGGCAGAAATTAGCTTTGAGGTCGGATCGATACCGGTAACTTCGACTCCATGCTGTTTGAGCATGCGGCAGAACCTGCCTTCGCCACAGCCAACATCGAGCACCTTCTTCGGGGAGTGCGCCAGCGCGCGCGGAAGCATGATCGGGTCGAGTACGTATCGCCGTCCGAAATCGCCATGTTCTCCTATGTCGGCCATCCACGATTCCGCCGACGCCTGCCAGCCGTTGTCCATGTAGCAATAGTATCCGAGCCCCAACCGACGCATTTCGGACGTACAAGGGGCGTTCGTGACGCGCTCTAGCGCGCTTCCTCTGGCACTGCTCTCAATTCCAGCTTCTCGGTCCCACGCAGAACCTTAAGATGGCAGGTCACACCTACGCGCACTTCAGTCAGCAGCCGATGGAGATCATCCACTCCGGCCACTGGCTGTCCTTCGAGGGCGACAATCACATCGCCGTTGCGCAGACCAGCCTTCTTCGCTGGACTGTCGTCCTCCACCGACAACACCAGAGCTCCGCTCTCATTCGGCAGATCGTAAAAGCGCACTACGCGCCGGTGAATGGGCACTGTTTGTCCCGAGATTCCGACATAACTGCGCCGAATCCTCCCATCGCGCAACAGCCGGCTGGCCACGAACTTCGCAGTGTTGATTCCGATCGCGAAGCAGATTCCTTGCGCCGGCAAGATGGTCGCTGTATTCACGCCAATCACGCAGCCATTGGAGTCCACCAGCGGTCCACCGGAGTTCCCCGGGTTCAGCGCCGCATCGGTCTGAATCACGTCGTCTATCAGGCGCCCGGAATATGAGCGCAGCGAACGCCCAAGCGCGCTCACGACTCCCGCTGTAACTGTCGATTGAAAGCCATATGGTGCGCCGATCGCGATAGCAATCTGGCCCACACGCAGCTTCTGCGAGTCGCCGAGTACGGCGGCAATCGGCCCCGGTTCGTCGAATTGCGGCCGCTCGAGACGAATCACCGCCAGATCGCTCGCCGGATCTTCGCCGATCAGAGAAGCCGGCATGCGGCGCCCATCGGTCAGAGTGACGGCAATCCGCGCTGCATCGTGAACCACGTGGCTGTTGGTCAGGATCAATCCATCAGGCGTGAACACGAATCCTGATCCTCCGCCTTGACGCTCGCGGGGCTCGCCGGATCGGGTTCGTCCAGCCTTTTGATGAACTTCAATGTTCACCACCGACGGACTGATCCGCTCGACGGCGCTCGTCACCGCAGTCGAATAAGCGTCCAAGAGAGAGGCATCGTTGCTGAGCTGCGGAGCGATTGATCCCTCGTGGTGCTCACCAGCCCAGGACTTTAGCCCTGTGGCGTCGGCGCTTCCTGTGGTACGTAGGGCCACAAAATGATTCAATCCAGTTTCCAAATCCATGCTGGATAGATGTCGATCGATGTACTTTGGATTCACACGCGGAATCAAGGTCCGGCGAAACAAAACTACAGCTGTTTCCCCGGGGCCTCAGGCCGATTCGTTAAGCCCCAGCATTTTGAAGCGCATCGCGTCGAACGCACTCTCAGGCAGAATCTTCGGCAGCGTTGCCAGAAGCTTCGCGTGTTTCCCGACTCGGTACCGAATCTTCGGGTGGCTTGAAGTCAGGGCATCGTGTACCGCGACCGCCACTACGTCCGGAGAACTACCACCTTTCTCCATGTCATATCCGCGGCGGCCAACAGTTCGGATCATCGGTCCGTAACGTTGCTGACCGTCGGGCGGCAGATTGTTGATCACTTCTTCCAGATTACCCAGAGTCTTGTCGACCGCTGGAGTCGAGATCGATCCCGGTTCGATCGCAATCACTCGGACTCCAAACGACCTCAGTTCCAGCCGCAGAGTGTCGCTCAGCATGCCAAATGCGCATTTGCTCGAATTCAGCAATCCGCCGAACGGGATCGCAAGGTTTACCCCGACACTGGTGATGTTCAAGATCCTCCCGCGATTCTTTCTCAGCATCCCGCACAAAGCTTGAATTGTGACCAACTGGCCAAAGAAATTGATCTCGAAGATTTCGCGCACATCTTGCAAAGGTGCATATTCCAGCGGCCGCACCATTCCGATGCCAGCGACGTTCACAAGTCCATCGAGCCCGCCACCATTGAGTTGAGAAGCAACTTCTGCGGCGGCAACCGAGATGGTCGACCCGTCCTGCACATCCATGATGACCGGGTAGACATTCTTCTCCGATCGCAACCGGTCTCTGTCGCTCGCTTTGCGAACCGTCGCGAACACGAGCCATCCGGCGTCACTCATCCGCGAAACGCAGGCATGGCCAATTCCACTGGAAGCTCCGGTAATCACAACTGCCTTTCTGTTCTCAGACATCCATCTCTCCTCACCAGAAGTATCAGTAGCTATTTCTTTGATTGTTGTTTGGACGGTAAAGGAGCAGCGAAAAGTGACTCAGAACAAAACGAAACCCTCGCGGTCCTGGGCAAGTGATGATGGTTGCCGGGAAAAGTGATGTATCTGGCAACCACGAACTGAACGAATGCGTGCTAAACTTCGCTTCCATGGCGGATACAACCGAGAGAAAGCATCCCTTCGCGCCGTGGTTGGGATTGTTGCTAACAGTGCTCGGGGCGTTGAGCAACGGATTGCCTTTCATCGGGTTTCCTGCGGCCCCGGTCCCTTGGATCAGTCTTCTGCTGTCGCTGACTGGTTTTGTGGTTGTCCTGATCGGACTATGGCGTGTGTTCGGACAGCCAAGGATCTACAAAGGGAAGATGTCCGGAAGCATCGCGGCGGCATTTTCCCTCTTGTTCCTGGCGGGCTCCATCACTTTTTTCTGGGGCGCGCGCCACATTCCTTCGGAGTCCGTAAACGCTCCGCAAGTCGGGCAACGCGTGCCGGATTTTACGCTGCCTGACAGTACGGGGCGCTCTGTCTCCCTCATGCAGTTGTTCTCTGGTGAGGCAAGCAGCCCGCCACCCAAAGCTCTTCTGCTGGTTTTCTATCGAGGATACTGGTGACCCTATTGCAACCTCGAGTTGCGAGGTATCGAAAAGTCACTTCCGGAATTCCAAGCGCAGGGAATCCTGCCAGTTGCAATCAGCGTTGATGCTCCGGCCGTATCTGAGAATCTCCGTCGCAAACGGGGCTACACCTTCCCATTTCTCTCGGATCCGAAGGCTGAAGTAATCCGGCGTTACGAACTGCTGCATCCCCACGGAGGTCCTGAAGGAACGGATATCTCACGCCCGGCGGAATTCCTGGTCGACCGCTCGGGAACCGTCCGCTGGGAGAATTTCACCGAGGACATCCGGGTGAGACCGCGGGCGGACGAGTTGCTGGCCGCGGCGCGTGCGATCGGATAACTTCCGAGCAGAAAAAAGCCGGAACCATTGCTGGTTCCGGCCTAGTGTTGGCTGGTTGCCCGGATAAAAGTGATGTGGGGACAGCCGCCTCCGGCTGTCCAGCCGGGCAAAACCCGGCTCCTCTCAATGTGCCCAACAAAACGTTATCGACACGAAACTGGAAACCTGGAAACTTCGAAATCTGCTTAAGCGCTTCTCCGCGGCCGAATGGTCAAGTCTCGTATCTGGGTCAGAATGCTCGACATCTGCATTCCGTTCAGTTGCGAAACAAACGGCAACAGTTCGGCGATGAACTGATCTTTCATCAGTTCGTTGACTTCTTCCTGGCGGCTGCGTTCTCCGCCGCTGAGCAGTTCGGGCACAGTGACCTCCAGTGCACGCGCCAGCCGTTCCAGGGACGACAGCGTAGGCGTGGCCTTCTCGTTTTCGATTTTGGACACGTACGTTCGCGGTACCGACATTCTTCCGGCAAGTTGCCGCTGGCTAAGCCCGCTGCGCAATCGCAGCGAACGAATGGAGGTCGCAAGGTTCAGATGTCCGCGCCCGGTTCCGGGCATGGGCATCATCACCGGAGGAGCCACCAGGATCGGCTCAGGCTCGGGTTCCTTGTCAAGAGACGCGTGGCAGCGTCTGCAGTTATTGTTGGATGTGCGGAACTGAACTAACAGGCAGTGATCGCATCGAACGACTTCCCTTGAATCTACAGGGGCAAGAGTCGTGGCCATCGGGTTGTGGGAGTGCCAGAGCGGGCCCTCCTTACAGCCTAAATCACAGAACAGGAACGACTTGGGGAAGTTTCCTGTTGGCAGTCTCAATCTGAGCCATATGCCCTGTGGAAGTCAAGGGTAAAGTGCACAAGAAACAAGGCAATTTCGGCGGCAGCGCCTGAACCAAACTAAGAAACCCCGAGAAAACAAGGAATTCCTCAGCAGAAATACTGCCTCTTTCGATATTAACTAGCTGGATTCATGGTCTCGATGAGTTTTCAAGGCTCAATGCCTTTGGAGGACCTTGCAAATCCGTTCGATTGCCCAGTCAATTTCCTCCTTGGTTATAGTCAACGGCGGAGCGATTCGGATTACGCGGTCATGAGTCTCCTTGCACAATAGACCCTCCTCCTTCAAGGCTTCACAATAGGGCCGAGCTGCAGTGTGCAATTCGATCCCTATCCACAGCCCCTTGCCACGTACCTCTTTCACGTGGGAGCTGCGGATCTCCCTCAACCGGTCGAGGAAATACTGACCCAATACAGCGGAATTGTTCACCATGCCTTCGTCGATCAAGGCCCGTAAAGCGGCGCGAGCTACGGCGCACGCCAGTGGATTTCCGCCGAAGGTGCTTCCGTGATCTCCAGGGTGGAACACACCCAGAACTTCTTTCGATGCGAGCACGGCTGAGACGGGATAGAAGCCGCCCGACAGTGCCTTCCCCACGATGACCACATCCGGCCGGACGCGCTCGTGCATGAAGGCGAACAACTCACCGGTGCGGCCAAGGCCCGACTGAATTTCGTCGCAAACGAGCAGCACGTTATTCTCGCGGCAGATCTCGGCGGTTTCTCTAAGATATCCAGCCGGCGGAATGATGATGCCTGCTTCTCCCTGAATCGGCTCGACTAGAAATGCGCAGGTGTTTGGGGTGATCGCGTCCCTCAGGGCGCGAGCGTCGCCATAGGGAATGATCTTGAACCCGGGCGTGAACGGACCGAATCCGTCGCGGTACTGCTCGTCACTCGAGAAGCTGATAATCGTTACCGTTCTCCCGTGGAAGTTGTTGGCGCAAACGATGATCTCCGCTTTGTCCTGCGGAATGCCCTTAACCTTATAACCCCACTTGCGCGCGGCCTTGACTGCCGTCTCCACGGCCTCTGCGCCTGAGTTCATCGGCAGCGCCATTTCGAATCCGGTGAGTTCGTGCAATTGCTGATAGAGCAGGGGAAGCTGATCGTTGCGGAATGCGCGCGAGGTCAGGGTCACCTTGTGAGATTGCTCGATCAGGGCATTGAGAATTTCCGGATGACAATGTCCCTGGTTCACTGCCGAGTACGCGGCCAGACAATCGAGATAGCGGTGGCCGTCGACGTCGTACACCCATACACCCTGGGCACGCTCGATGACCACATCAAGGGGATGATAGTTGTGAGCTCCGTAGCTATTCTCGAGCTCAATGAATTCCTGCGTCCTGGTAATCGTCAATGACGACATAGTCCTCCTGAGTTGACTACTCGTTTTCTAAAAGCATCGTTAACAGGGCCATGCGGACGTAGAGTCCGTTGGCGGCCTGTCGAAAATAAAGTGCGCGCGGATCGTCATCCACCGCTTTGTCTAACTCCACTGTTCGCGGAAGAGGATGCATGATCAACGCGTCCGATTTCATCTTGCGCAGCAGCGCCGAATCGACGGCGTATCGCTTTAGTCCGTGCTCATCATGCAGTCGTTCGGGGCGAATCCGCGTCAGGTAGACGACATCCACTTCACCAATGCAGCGGTCGATCTCCGATTCGAGTTCGTACCGCACGCCATGCTCGTCGAGATACTCCAGAATGTCGGGCTTCATCTGGAGTTCTGCGGGCGCCACGAAGAAGATTTTCACTCTCTCGAATTTCGCGAGGAGATATGCCAGTGATCTGGCCGTTCGGCCACGGTCTAACTCGCCGACGATTGCCACGCTCAGCCCGGCCAGTGGCCGTTCGCGGTAGATCGTATAAAGATCGAGGAGGGCCTGGGTCGGGTGCTGTCCGCCTTCTCCGTCTCCCGCATTGATAATCGGTACGGTCGAAACTTGTGCGGCCCGCTGCGCCCCGCCAACCTGTGGATGGCGCACTACGATCACATCCGAATAATTCGCGATGATGCGAATCGTATCTTCGACCTGCTCGCCGGCGATTTCCGAGGAGAAAACACCCGCCTGTTCCGTAGAAAGGAC
>Ga0209168_10000675_pt1 | contig 30845 bp, 22 predicted proteins | sample Coa_R1_FD_187156 | JGI IMG/M metagenome (GOLD analysis project Ga0209168, IMG submission 187156) | Surface soil microbial communities from Centralia Pennsylvania, which are recovering from an underground coalmine fire - Coalmine... | ecosystem: Environmental > Terrestrial > Soil > Unclassified ...
CGGACTGATTCCGGACGTGTCGTCGATTGCTGTCCCATCCAGCGTGCCGATCCCATTTCGCGACTATCTGGGCTCTCTGCGGTTCGATTGGGCACAGTCGCCGAGTTCGCAATGGTTCGTGCGCGTCTCCCAAGATAGCTACCTGACTCACAACAATCTCGTGCAGCAGGCGACACTACCTTCAACGGGGCTGACAACGCATAACAACTACTGGAATGGCGTCATCAGCAACAGTTACGCGTTTGGCCCTTCGTGGCTGGGAACTCTTGTACTGGATGCGAGTTCGCTCCATCTGACGCAGGCGCGGAACTCGACACTGGGATTTGCCTTGGCGTTTCCGTTCAGCTCGACGTCCCTGACTGTGTCCGGGTTCGAAACCTACGGCGACAACCAGTTTACGACGCCCATTACGCTATTTCCCTCGCTACGCAACCAGCAGAAATATCAGCTTCGATACGATGTCGATCACGTCACCGGAGATCACTCATTCAAGTTTGGAGTGAACTTCATACACGAGCCGGTGCTGGCGGGGGCGTTCCCGGGAAATCAGGAAACGCTGTACTCGTTCCCGAACGATCCGACGTTTTACACGGCGAACGGCGCGAATCTGGCGCAGTTTCCCGCCGACTACGCGACCGGAGCTTCCACGACTCCGGCTGGCGACGGTACCTTTTCGCAGAGCGTGCAGCGGCTGGCGCTCTATGCGGAAGACTCATGGCGCGTTTCTCGGCACGTGTCAGTGAACTACGGGCTGCGCTGGCAAAGTACCTACGGATTATTCACCGGTACAGGACGGACTCAGCTCCAGAATGCCGCATTTCCGACATTGCAAGCGTTGCAGATTCCATTGGTCCCCGGCGTGCCGCACGATGACCGCAGGCAGCTCGATCCGCGACTCGGCATTGCGTATTCGCCGGGTGATAGCGGCAAAACGGTGTTCCGTACGGGCTTCGGCACTTTCCATAGCGATCTCGCACAGAACGGATGGGCCACGGCTTTTCAAGCGGTGAATGTAACGAATGCCGTAACCGGACCATGCACAGTGAGCGGCGCGAGCGGAGCGTACGCCCTTATCGGTACCGGCTGTTTGCTAGGCGGGGCGGGAGCGACTGGAAACATCATCGGCTCCAACTACAAGACTCCGTATGCGATTCACATCAGCGGTGGCGTGCAGCATGCATTCAACCAGAATTGGACTGTAAGTGCTGACTATACGCATGAGCAGGGAAATCACGGCTATCGCGCGTACAGCTATACCAGCGGAGTGAATCTGTTCAGTCCGTTGATACCGGCCTCCGATCCGAATTACGACGCGGATCAGCAGAGCGTTGTTCCGAATGTGAATGTGTTCCGCTCGGACAATCGCTCGAGCTACAACGCGGTGATGCTTCACATACAAGGAAACGTCTCGCGCCGCTTCAACCTGGTGGCGAATTACACCTTTTCGAAGGCCGAGACGTGGGGATGCGTGCTAGGCGAACTATTCGATTATGTAAATGGGGTGTGTAATCCGCTGAATGCGTTCGGCCCTGGCGACTACGGGCCGTCGGGAGAAGACGTGCGCCATCGGTTCGTGCTGGCCGGAACGATTTATGCGCCGGGTGGAATCGAAATTACGACGTTGACGCAGGCAGAGAGCGCGCGTCCGTTCACAATTACGACCGCCGATAACAGCAACCGGATCTCGGTGAATGGCGTCGAGACGCCGCTCGATGCGTTTCGCGGAACGCCCTATATCCAGGTGGATCTGAGGGTGAGCCGTCCGATCAAGTTCGGGGACCGGTGGGAGATTCGTCCGTTTGCGGAATTCTTTAATGTGTTCAACCGGAATAATCCGGGCGCGAATTATGTGGCTAATGTGGCGGCTCTGCCCAATGTTCCGGCCGCGCAAGCGCAAGCGGGCGACGTAACCAGCCTCTGCGCGAATGCTGCATGCACCAGCACCATGCCGATTACCAGTCTGCGGCAGTTGGCGATTCCCGCGGGAGGGCTGGGAGATTTCTTCGGTCCAGGAACGACAGTGGGGATTCCGTTTGCCGCGCAGTTGGGTGTGCGAGTGAACTTCTGAAGTGGTCGGAAAATTTCTGGCGGTCCCGGAGGGGCTCGAACCCCCAACCCTCAGTTCCGAAGACTGATGCTCTATCCAATTGAGCTACGGGACCGCGATGGAACGGTTACATTAAGTGAAACCGTAGTCTAATTCATGCCGCATGCGCCTGGGCCGCGGGGATCGCCACACGACCCGCAAGGCCCAGCAGCCTTTGGCGCAGTCGATCCGCTTTTGGCCGATACAGCGAAGACCGACAACTGCGGCTCAAGTTTTTTCGTGTGGCATTTAGGGCACTCAGCCTTTTCCTTGCCGTACACGAGGGCTTCGAACTGGTGGTTGCATTCCTTGCAGATGTATTCGTAAATGGGCATGGGCGACTCCGATACCTATTAGAATCAATTTGTGGGGAGTTCGCAAATCTCAAAGCTTCGGGAACCAAAGTCTGGCGTCCCGAATTCTGAAGCCCAACCTCCGCCGTCTGTTGGCGATCCCGTCAAAAAGTGGGAAGTGGGTTCGCCTTTCCGCGCCCGGCGGTGGCTTAGAGGTGGGCACGTCCAGACCATCGCCAGTTTTTTCATGCCGCGCAGGATTCATTTGCCCGTGCCGGAAGAACGGCTGATCGAAGTTGCACCCGGCGTGAAGGTGCGCTGCTGGTGTTACTGGCAGCCACAAGATCGCAGCGAGGCCCTGACGCTGATCGCCGTGCATGGACTCGAGGGATCGTCCGAGTCGCAGTACATGACTGGCGTGGCGCGCAACGGTCTGGCTGCCGGGATGAACGTTGTGCTCATGAACCAGCGCAACTGCGGCGGTATGGATCACTGCGCACCGACCCTATACAACTCCAGCCTGTCTGGAGATGTTGCCGCGGTCGCGAAGAACGTGATCGAGAACGATGGCATTTCGCGCTTCGCGCTCGTCGGATTTTCCATGGGCGGCAACTTGGTGTTGAAGTTGGCGGGGGAGTGGGGAAGCGGCCATCCGCGACAGTTCCGGGCCGTTGCGGCTGTTTGTCCTGCGATGGACTTGGCCGCGTCAGCCGACGCACTGCACGAACCGGCCAACCGGATCTACGAATGGTACTTCCTGTTGCAGCTGTTTCGGCGCTTTCGCGGGAAGGCAAAGATATTTCCTGACGACTTCGATATGGGGCGGTTGCGCGGTGTGTCGAGCCTGCGATTATTCGATGATCGGGTGACCGCGTATTATTGCGGTTTCACCGGGGCCGACGACTATTATCAGCGCGCCGCTGCGGCGAACGTGGTGGACCGGATCGCCGTGCCTGCACTGATCATTCACGCGGCCAATGATCCGTTCATCCGCATGCGGACCGAGACCCTGGAGCGCATCGGCTCGAATCCGAATATTACATATGTTGAGACCGGTGACGGCGGTCATTGCGCATTTGTAGGCGAGCCTGATGGCGACGGATACGACGGGCGCTGGGCCGAGCGCGAAGTCGTGGAGTTCGTCAGAGCGGTTGCGAGGTAGGCTATTGCGCTTGGAGAATTTGAGGCAGTGGGGGCAAAGTGCATAGGTCCTTCGCTTCGCTCAGGATGACAACTTCAATTTGGGCTCGATCCGGGGCGTTGCAGTCCATTCCTTCATGTGCGTGCGAACGTACGCCAGAGCCAGCATCGCAAGACAGATGATGAGTAGCCCGACGCTTGCGCCGCCGATGCTTTGCGCGTGCTTCGGGAGAATGGACACTCTTCCGTACACAAATTCGATGTGCACCCAGTAGACGAGTAAGGAAGCTTGTCCTAGTTGAATCAGCGCGCTGAATCCCCACTGGCCCAGGCCCCAGCGGCACCAGACATAACTTCCAGCCAGAATCACCATCAGCATGCCAACACGGATCAGGAAGAACTCCGGACTGGTGTGCCAGTAATCGTAGACCGGATAGAGTTGGCGCGGCTGCGCGTCCAGCCAGCGCGAGAGTTCAATCAGCACAAGACCCACGGCACCGAGGGAGAAGAAGACCTGTACCTCGCGGGTGCGTGTCCAGTGGCTTTGCAGCACGAAACCGACGGCCAGACCGGCAAACGCGAACGCGGCCCAAGGGAAAATGGGAAATAGCCAGGCCTGGGGTTTACCCAGATTGTGGACTCCGTTAACGTAGGACTCGATCGGCCAAGGCAGCCAGTCGGGACGCCACGTGGTCCAGAGCAGGGGACTGAGCAGGGAGATGAGCAGCGCGGTGCCCGCGGCCGAAAGTGTAAGTGTCAGCAACACCTTTCCCAGGCGTGGTAAAGGGTTGGGCAATCTCGGCGCTGTCTGGCCCGTAACTTCCGGTTTCTCGCGGGCGGGAGCGCCCGCGCCAGACGAGGCCAGCACGATCCAGCAGAGCACGCCCATGAGCATCATCGAAGCGCCAATGGTGTTCAGGATGTCGACGCGCAAAAGATCGCTCTTAGGAGCCCATCCCCAGGCGACGACATATTCCTGCAGGCGAAAGAGCAGTCCAAAGCCGAAAATCTCTGTTCCGCGGCGAATGGTGCTGGCGGCTATCTGGCTGGGTGCGAGATTCTTCTGACGCAGCTTCTCTGTGACCAGGGCAAACGAAATACCTGCCAAGAATAGAAAGAGGGGCGCTGGAAACGTTCCTCCCAGCTGCGAATCCATAAAAAAGCGGCCTTGGCGAGCCTGTCCACCGAGCCACGAATCGTAGCAATGGGTCTGAAACATCAGTACGCAGGCTAGGCCGCGCATCCAGTCAATGTAGGCAAGCCGAGGTTTTTGGGAGGTAACAGGGCTCATGGGAGCGGAACTTGGGCAGTATACGGCAGAGGCTCAAAACACCCTGATTTTTCCCTGGATGATCTGGGCCCATGCGCCTTTCAGCTCCGCTTTGGTCTGTTTCTTCCGGCAGCTTTGTCAATTCTCCGACAAACTCCCGGTTTTCCGGAACTTTCGTCGCGCGTAAGTGTTTGCCTCATACAACCTTCGGTACACCACACTTGATCGAAGAGGGATAAGCCGTTATAAGCTTAGACGCAGCACGGAAGTTGGTGCATGGGAGCGTTTATGTCGAAGAGTAGGGCCTTGGTGTGTCTATTGTTCCTGGTTGGCGGCTTCTCCATATCGAGCCGCGCTTTCACTGCGGATCGCGTTACCCATCCACTGAGCGGAGGTCCCAGGGTCGCGCTCAAGGGCAACGTCCACCGCAACGCGTTACCTGAGTATGATGCGGGGCCGATCGACCCTGCGATGCGGCTGGGATCGATCACTTTACTCACCGTTCCTACAGCGCAACAACAAAAGGCCTTGTCCCAACTGATCGCGGACCAGCAAAACCCCAAGTCTCCCCAATACCACAAGTGGCTCACGCCGGAGCAGTGGGCGGACCAATTTGGATTGAGCCGCAATGACGTGCAGCAAATCACTTCATGGCTGAAGGCTCAAGGATTCACGATCCAGAGCGTGGCGCGTGGCCGCAACTGGTTTGTGGTCAGCGGAACAGCGGCGCAGGTCGCCCGCACGTTTGGAACGCAGATTCACCGCTATAACATCAAAGGGGAGATGCGCGTTGCCAATGCGACGGCTCCCAAAATTCCAGCGGCTCTAGCCGGAATTGTGACGGGCATTCGTGGTCTCGATGATTTCCACCTGCGTCCCAGAGCGAAGGTTCGGCCGAGTTATTACTTTAGCGACACCAAGTATTCGGCACAGTTTATCGCGCCAGGCGATCTGGCCGCCCTCTACGACATCAATGCCCTTTACAGCAGCAGCACTCCTATTGACGGAACCGGACAAAAACTTGCAGTCATCGGCCAGACGGACATTTATCTCGCGGACATCACGGACTTCCGCACCGGTTTCGGACTGTCCGCGATTAGCTGCCCTACCAATACGAACGGTGTCATCACTTCTTGCAGCGATCCTCATTTCAGTTACGTAGTCGCCAACGGGCTGACCGATCCAGGCGTGCCGCTGACGGGCGGAGACCTGTCTGAGGCGGATCTCGATATTGAGTTATCTACCGCGGTTGCACGTGGCGCCCAGATCGTCTTTGTCAATGCGCCCGCGACATTCAATGGAAACAATCTGGTCAGCGGGGGCGTTTGGAGCGCCTGGTATTACGCTGTCGACCAGAATCTCGCTCCTGTGATCAGTCTGAGCTACGGAACCTGCGAATTCGGAGATAACAACGTCCTAGATTCCTCGGGTAACCCAGCCGCAGATGAGATCGAGCTGAAGAAAGCGAACTCATTGGGGATCACGTTTGTGAATTCCACGGGCGATACGGGCGTCGCCGAGTGCGATACTCCTGGCACCGTGACTTCGACACAACTCGCGACGCAGGGCCTCGCGCTTGGCTATCCCGCAAGCAGCCCTGAGGTAACCGGTGTCGGCGGCACCGCGATCCCTCTGGCCAATCTCGCCTCCACTAGCGGCTACTGGAATCAGAGCAACGGTACCGATGGTAGCTCCGTCGCTAATGGCTATATTCCGGAGCAGAGTTGGAACGATGACCTCGAGTTTTACGAGGATTGTCAGAGCGGCGGTTATCTCGTTGGCCAAGCATTTTGCACAGGCGGAAACGGTACAGGGACGGCAATCACGTCCGAAGCAACCGCCCAAAATGCGATTGGAATTTCCTCGAGCGGCGGCGGGCCCAGCAACTGTGCACGGCAAAGCACCGATAACTCGACCTGTGTAGCTGGATTCTCCAAGCCTTCGTGGCAGACGGTAACGTTGTCCGGTCAGCCGAGCGTTCGCTACTCGCCCGACGTGTCGTTCCTGGCGACCCCCAATTTCCCCGGGTATATCTTCTGCACCGAACTATCAGAGCTAGGGCTCCCGGGAACGGGAAGCGCCTGCGCTCCAGGAGGCGCAACCGGAATTACCAGCGCGCTTGGCTTAACCGACGCCAGCGGAAATCCTACCCCCCCGATTATCGGTGGGACTTCCGCATCGGCTCCTATATTCGCCGGCATGATCGCTTTGATGAATCAGTACCTCCTGAACAATGACAATATATCGACCGCTGGCCTGGGGAACGTGAACCCGATCTTGTATAAGTTGGCGTTGACCTCCGCCAACGGTGCCTTCAACAAAGTTAACGTTGGAGACAACAACGTTTATTGTTCACCGAATATGCCAACCGGTATGCCGACATCGATTCAGTGTCCCGCAGCGGGGGTTTTCGGTTTCAGTGCCTCGAGCTCTGACGCGGCCACCGGCTATAACCTGGTCACCGGGCTGGGATCAGTCGACGCCAATAAGCTCGCGGTCGCATTGGGGGACACTATCGTGAACTTCAGTGTCTCGCCCAGCCAGTCCACGGTTTCAACGGCCGCTGGTGAAACTACGAGTCCCACAACTGTCGCCATCACTCCCATTAAGAACTATGTCGGGCCCGCAACCTATTCCTGCTCCGGTCAGCCCGCAGGCGCAACCTGTACTTTCACAACAGTAAACTCGACCTCAAGCACGCTCGTGATTAACACCGTGCCGAACATGGCAGTGGTCTCGAATACTCCGGTGACGGTGCAGGCCACCGACACGGTGTCAGGTGTAGCGAAGACGACGACCGTGACTCTCAGTGTCTCGAAGACCACGGAGAGCTTCGCCCTCACGTCGAGCCTCGGCTCCAACGCCTCGCTGGCTGTCACGCAAGGGCAAACTTCCGGACCCGTGAATCTGACTGTAGTGAGTACAAGTACGCCACCATTTGTCTCGGGTTCGTCGACGGCGTTGCCGTTGACCTACACCTGCGCCGGACTACCGAGCGAATCGACTTGCAACTTCAGTCCGAGCAGCACAACGGCTGCACTTTCGGTTTCTTTGACCATTTCGACGACGGCTCCGACGGGCAAGCTGATACGGCCACTCGATCGTGGCCCGAGCATCTTCTATGCGGTCCTGTTCCCGGGACTGTTCGGAATCGTCGTGACTTTCGGCGCGCGCAAGCGTTCGCTGAATGCCATGCGGATGCTGGTGTTGATCGCGCTCCTTAGCATGTCGGCGGTTTGGATGGCGTCCTGCGGCGGAAGTTCCAGCAGCAACAAGAACCCTGGAACGCCCACGGGCAGCTATCCCATTACCATAAACGCCACGACCGGCGGTGCAAGTCCTCTGACTAGCTCCGTGAAGTTAACGCTGAACGTGCAGTAGATCGAATCCATCGCTGATGGGAGGAAGGCGCTCCGCTTGGGGCGCCTTTGTTTTTTCCCTTCCATCTGCGAAACTGGCCACTGACCACTAATCACAGTCCACCAAGCCCATGGGCCGCATCCACGTTCTTTCCGAAACCGTTGCCAATCAGATCGCCGCCGGGGAGGTGGTGGAACGGCCTGCGTCCGTGGTGAAAGAGATGCTCGAGAATTCGCTGGACGCCGGGGCAACGCGAATCAAGATCAGCGTCGAGGCGGGCGGAAAGAAGTTTATACAGATTATCGATAACGGATGCGGCATGGTGCGGGACGATGCCATGCTGGCCTTTGAGCGCCACGCGACTTCAAAGATCAAGAATGCTGAAGACCTGCTGAGCGTGGCGACACTCGGATTTCGTGGCGAGGCGCTGCCTTCCATTGCTTCGGTTTCACGTTTGCGGTTGGAAACGCGCGCTGCAGACGATCATGCGGGCACAGTCATTGAGATCAATGGGGGAAAGATTGCGCGCGTCGAAGAAGCCGGGCTACCTCCAGGGACTTCGATTACCGTACGCGATCTCTTCTTCAATACTCCCGCCCGAAAAAAGTTTCTGAAGGCCGAGTCCACTGAACTGTCGCACATCGCGTCTCTGGTTACTCACTACGCATTGGCACATCCTGAGAAACACTTCGAGTTGCATTCGGCGTCGAATGCCATGCTGGTGGCGCCTCCTGTAGCGGGGCAGAGCGAGCGGGTATACCAGGTCTTTGGCAAGGAGACTCTCGATCAGTTGATCCCAGTCGCGGCGAGGCAGGCGCTCGCACACGTGGGATTACCACAGCCTCCTCCGTGGCGACGAAAAGAAGAAGATCTAGATGGCGAAGAGCTTGTGTCGCACGAACCGGGCGAAATGCGAGTGCACGGTTTTGTCTCGAAGCCTGAGATCCAGAAGCTGAACCGAAATTCGATTTTCGTTTTTGTAAATGGACGGCTCATTCGCGATCGCCTCGTGCAGCACGCGCTGACCGAAGCGTATCGAAATATCATTCCGCCTACGGTCTATCCTGTGGTGTTGTTGTTTCTGGAGTTGCCGGCCGCCGAGGTAGACGTCAATGTGCATCCGTCAAAGACCGAAGTGCGGTTTCGCCAGCAGAGTGTCATGCACGATTTTGTGCGCGACTCGGTACGCGCTGCATTGATGAAGGCGCGACCGGTGCCGCAATTCGTGGCGGAAATTCGGGCGCACGCGACGGCCAGCCAGGCATTGACGCCGGGAGCGGACTGGCAGCCGACGTCGGGAGGGCTTCCGGACGCCGGTCTGAGGCCGGAAGCCGATGGTGGTTTTGCACTGCAAGAACCGGTGCAGCCCGCGATCTCTTCGCGATTCCAGTTTGAAGGTGGAATTGCGGTGGAGGCCAATGCCGCGATCCCAGTGGCCCGAGGATTGGAATCAATTCCGATCGCCCCGGATTTTGCCGCAACCCTCAGTCGCGAAGAATTTGCTCGTCAAGGATCTGGCCGACAAGAATTCGAAGCGGTTCCCGATCATGGGTGTTCTCCTGCGCTCGACGTAAGCGAAGAAGAGCCGACGCTTTCGGCTCTGGGCACGTTGAGGCCGCTGGGGCAGATCCGGAACTCGTTCATTCTCGCCGTGAATGAAGACGGCTTGTGGATTGTGGATCAGCACGTCGCTCACGAGCGAGTCTTGTTTGAACGAGTTCTGAAGCAGCGGGCAGCCATGAAAGTCGAAAGCCAGCGACTGCTGATGCCGATCGTGCTGGAGTTATCACCGGCGCAGCAGGCTGTTTTTCAAGAAATTTCGGATGAACTTGCCCGTAATGGATTCGAGGCGGAGCCATTTGGCGCGCGCAGCGTTGCGGTGAATGTCGCTCCGGCGGGAGTAGAAGCAGCCGCGGTAGAGGATATGCTGCACGAATTGCTCGATCAATTCTTGAGCGAAGAACAATCGCTGAATCTGGAGAAGATACGCACGCGGATTGCGGCGTCGATCGCCTGCCACGCGGCCATCAAAGTGAACATGCCGCTGGAACAAAACAAGATGGAGTGGTTGCTGGCCGAACTTTCCAAGACTGATCATCCGATGTCCTGCCCACATGGAAGGCCGGTGGTATTGCGGTATTCTGTGAAGGATATTCAGAAGGCGTTTAAGAGGATTTAGCTACGAGCCATGAGCGTCGAGTTTCAGAGTTTAACTCGCGGCTCATAGCTCTCAGCTCGAAGTTGCTCTATGACCGATCTCGAACTTCAACAAATGCGGCGCGAGAAGTGGCGACTGGATGGAAAGGCTATCCGGACGATCGAGGAGGCGCGCTCATTCTTGGAGGATGTGGGATTCTGCCTGATGTATCCGCAACGTCCGGCGCTGCTGGCCCCGACGTTCATTGGCGCATTTGTGGGATCCGATGACCGTTTGCCGGAATGGCAGCATGCGTTTAAGGATCCACGGGCCGCGCAAGCTACGGAGATGATGGTCCGACTTCTCCGCGAAAAGACAACCTTCGAAGCGAATCTATTCGAGGAGAACAACGGATTCCTTATCGCCGCGTCAGTATTTCCGTATTTTTACGCGCTGATGGGAGAGCGTAATCCGAAGCAGCCGCCGAAGGCAGGATCGCGGTCTGCGTATTCCGCGCTGGCGTGTGATGCGTTCGCGCTGATCCAACGCGGGGGTGCACTCTCAAAACAGAAATTGCAGGATGCGCTGGGCGGAAGTGTGTCGCTGGCGGCGCTCGACAAGGCTCTGACGGAGTTGTGGTCGAAGTTGCGCATTACGCGTGTGGATTATAACGCGAGCGAAGGATCGGTTTGGGATCTGCTGTATCGCTGGGCGCCGGATGCTGTCAAAGAAGGCGTCGGATTGTCGGTGCCCGAGGCACTGTCGGCACTGGTGTCTAAGTATCTCGATTGCGTTGTGGCGGTCGAGCAGGCAGAACTTGAAGTGTTCTTCGGAAATTTCGTCGCGCGATCGAAGGTGAAGGAAGCGGTAAATGCCCTGCTAGCGGCACGGGAATTGAGCTTTGTCCACGTGAGCGGACGATCAATGCTGCAGATCACGCCGGAGAAGGTTACAGTGTTTCCGGTATCGGGAAGCGCGGCGCGGCAGAGATGACGCTGCATAAAGTTGTCGAGGAGAATGGATACGCGATTCAGCCCGCGATGTTTTCGCCGGAGTTCGTGGATAGCTTCTCCCGAGATATAGAGATTGTGGCAACAGCACGCGGCGGCGCGGGCGTGCGCAATGCCTTGCGGTTCGATCCAGTTGCGGCATTGGCGGGGCATCCGTTGCTAGCTGGCATGGCCTGTGAAGTTTTGGGAAACAAGTCATTCCCTTTTCGTGCCACCCTTTTCGATAAATCGCCTACATCGAACTGGCTCGTAGTTTGGCATCAGGACACAGCCTTACCACTTCGTGAGCGGATCGAAGTGCCGGGTTGGGGACCGTGGTCGGTAAAAGAGAACATCAACTACGCACATGCGCCAGCTGGAGTGCTTTCGCAAGTACTGGCATTGCGTCTCCATCTGGATGACTCGAGCGCGGATAATGGACCGTTGCGAGTTTTGCCCCGCTCGCACCTGCAGGGCGTGCTGAGTGATGAAAGCATTCACGATTTGGGTGTGCGTATCACGCCCGTTGACTGCGTTGCCGCCAAGGGTGGAGTTGTCGCGATGCGTCCGTTGCTCGTGCATGCGTCATCGAAATCACGCGCTGAAATCCCGAGACGGGTGCTCCACATCGAGTACGCCGCCGCGGATTCGATTGCGGCTCCTCTGAAGCTAGCCACCGCCTAAGAAAAAGGAAGAACGATTTCCTGTAACTGCCCATTGCACCGCCCAGTAGCCATGAGCCTTCTCAAGCATGCCGCGCAATGTTGAAATCAAAGCCGTTCTGAAGGATACGGATGCCGCACACGCCATCGCGATTCGGATTTGCGATCGAGCTCCGGAGATAATTCACCAGGATGACATTTTCTTCGCCTGTCCCGAGGCTCGTCTGAAGCTGCGTATCGTAGCACCCGATCGAGGCGAGTTGATTCGGTACGAACGAACCGATCATGCCAAGATCCGCAGCTCCCGATACTCCATCGCACGTACCACCGACCCTGATGCCTTGCTTGAGATTCTGACGCGCACGCTTGGTCGTACAGGGACGGTGAAGAAGACTAGAACTCTGTATCTGGTCGGCCAGGCTCGGATTCATATCGACGAAGTCGAAGGTTTAGGGAGCTTTCTCGAACTGGAAGTCGTACTGGACCCAAACCAAAGCGAAGCTGATGGAGAACGGATCGCCAAGTCGTTGCTATCTGACTTCGGTATCGATAGCAGTCAATTTGTCGCAGAAGCGTATGTCGATCTCTTAATGGCGAAGGTTGCGCGAACCGACGCAAAGAAAAACAATCCGTGATTTGCAGCGACACTCGTTTATCTGATTCCGGGCAGTGGCCTTATCGCGGACGGTTGGCGCCTTCACCAACCGGGCTGCTGCACGTCGGGCATGCGCGGACATTCTGGACCGCAGCGGAACGGGCAGCCGAAAGCGGCGGGACGTTGATTTTGCGAAATGAAGACCTGGATTCGCAGCGATGCCGGGCTGAGTTCGTGGACGCGATGCTCGAGGATCTAAATTGGCTGGGTATTTCCTGGCAGGAAGGACCGGACCGCGACGGGCCGGTTGGTCCTTACAACCAGAGCGAGCGACGTGAATTCTATCTGGAAGCCTGGAAACGGCTACACGATCTCGGAGCGATCTATCCGTGCACGTGCTCACGAAAAGATGTGGCGCTATCAGCGGGAGCGCCGAATGACGGCGATGATGAACCGGTCTATTCGGGGAAGTGCCGGCCCGGGACGAAGGAACGGAGCTTTGCTCCGCACGAGCGGCTGAGAGAACCGATCCCACATGAACCTGCCGGGGTTCACTGGCGGTTTCGCGTGCCGGATGGCGAGGAAATTAGTTTTACGGACTTGCATCTGGGGCCGCAGCGGATGCGCGCTGGGCATGACTTCGGGGATTTCATTGTTTGGCGGCGGGATGATGTGCCGGCGTACCAGTTGGCTGTCGTTGTCGATGATGCTGCGATGGGCATCACCGAGGTTGTCCGCGGGGCTGATCTGCTCAAGTCAACTGCGCGGCAAATCCTGCTGTATCGGGCGTTAGGACTTCCGGTCCCCGATTATTTCCATTGTGACCTGGTGCGCGACGATTCAGGATTGAGGCTGGCGAAGCGCCACGACGCCCTGAGTATCCGGAAATTGCGAGAAATGGGATGGACTCCGGAGCAGGTGCGAGAGGGCCGGGTCATCCCGGGTTGAAGATCGTTGCCCCGAGCCGCTTTCTTAGCACCGGCCGCTAGTATGCCCGCTTTGCAGCGAGTTCGATGACCGTATCAAATGCTGGCTTGGGATGAGCATTGCGATCGAACAGCAGAGGGTAATTCGTTCGGCCCTTAACCGGCCAATTGTTCTTCCACGAATCTTTATCGGTAACGCCCCAGAACGTCACGCGAGTCACAAGTCCACAATGCTTGGTGTATACGCCAAAGAGGTCCGCGTAACGCCGCGATAACGCCTGCTGAACGTTCTCGGGCAAACCATCTGCATAGGGATTGAGTTTGGGATCGGCGGCGACATACAAGGAAACATCGGCAGTTTGGCTCGATGCGGGCCAGGGCAAAAGGTCCACATCAAGTTCCGTGATCATGACCTTCACGTTTAACTTACCGAATTCGGTGATTGTCCTCTCGATCTCATCAGTTGTGGGCGAGTCCAAGCTCACGTGATCTTGCAGGCCAATACCAGTGATCGGTACTCCCTTGGCTTTTAAGTCTCTGACGAGTTCGAGCGCTCCTCTGCGTTTGGCCTCGTTTTCCAGCGAGTAATCGTTGTAATACAACTGCGCCTGAGGATCGGCCTCGTGGGCATAGCGAAAGGCCTTTTCGATGTAATCATCCCCGACGATTTTCAGCCAAGAGGACTGGCGCAGCGTTCCATCCTCGTTCAACGCCTCATTCACGACGTCCCAGCCATTGATTCGCCCCTTGTATCGGCCGACTACCTTCCGGATGTGATCGCGCATGCGCCGCAACAATACTTTGCGACTGACTGGTTTTCCGTCATTGTCCTCGAAAACCCATTTGGGCACCTGCGAATGCCACACCAGATTGTGGCCGATGATGAACATGTGGGTCTGTTGGCCAAATTCCACATATCGATCCGCGAGGGAAAAATCGTAGGTCGCGGGTTGGGGATGCACGACCTCCCACTTCAAAACATTTTCGGGACTGATGCTATTGAACTGAGCTTTGACAAGCTGTGTTTCCGGCAGATCTTCTCCGGTGAACTGCGCCGGGGCGAGTGCGGCTCCGACGAGGAAGCAGCCTTGATAAGCATCCTTGAGAGTAGTCTGCTGCGCGACTGCAGTCGCAATCAGGAAAAATGGAATCAAAGCAGCTGGGAACCGCGCGGTCCAACGCATGATGAGTGGTCGTCTCCTATAGCGTAGTCACGCCCGCTATGTCGCGCTACAGTATATCCGTCTCATTTCTCTAGACCGCCAGCGTGTACAATCTTGCTGCGAGACATGAGCCAATACCCCACGGATCAGAATCCTCGAAAACTTATCATCGCCATAGACGGCCCGGCGGGCGCGGGTAAGAGCACCATCGCTTCCCGTCTGGCGCGCAAGCTCGGCTACGTGAATCTGGAGAGCGGAGCGATGTACCGGGCACTGGCGTTGAAAGCAATTGATCGCGACACGTCGTTCGAAGACGAAGCGGCTCTCGTGAAGCTCGCCGACGGATCGAATATCCGGCTTGAACCGACCTTGGGAGGCAACCGGACCCTGCTTGATGGGAAAGATGTGTCCTCGCGGATTCGCGAGCGCGATGTCACTGAAGGAGCGTCGAAGGTCTCGGTGCACCCGAAAGTTCGGGAATGGATGGTATCGCATCAACGGGCTATGGGTGTGGGTGGTGGTGTAGTTATGGAAGGCCGGGATATCGGGACGAAAGTGTTCCCGGACGCCGACCTGAAGATCTTTCTCGACGCAGATCCGGTTGTGCGCGAACAGAGACGCATGGCACAGCAAAGAATTTCAGGGGAAGTCGCAGCGAACGTGGCGGCCGACCTCCGCGAGCGCGACCGCCGCGATCGAACTCGGGCGGCATCTCCGCTGGTGGCAGCGGACGATGCAGTCGTCATCAATTCAACGGCGATGAGTGAGGACGATGTGTTGACGCGCGTAGAAGATCTGGTGAAGGAGAAATTGAATCATTGAGTCGGTGACTAGATGAGCCGATGATTCATTGAATCAACAGCTCAGTCTCTAAATGACTCGATCCCTCAGTTTTCCGACGGCTGAACGTCTGTTTTTGGCGGCGGAAGTGCCTTAGCTGGCTTCGCTGGAACCGGCGGTACTGGTGGCGTTGCCGATGCCTTGCGAATCTCAATCCCTTCGTGCTCGTTGTTGATGACGATGTGCGACCCGCCATTGCCAACCGTCCCGCTGGCATGCGCTTCGTGCTCGTCGTTATTCACTTTCAATTCCGGAAAGTCGGACTGAATTTCTCCGCCGCGCGTGCGGGCGTCGATCCGGAATCCAGCTTTGTCCGGCATGCTGATCTGTACGTCACCGTTGCGATTGTCGATCTGCACATTGCCCAATACGTGCATCAATACCTCAACGCTGCCGTTATCGTCCTGCAGGCGCACATCTCCGGAAACGCCCTCGAGACGGACGTTCTTGGAGCGCGTCGTTAGATGTAGCGGGCCGGTGACGTCTTCGGCGTGGAGTTCGTCGGAGTCAAGATCGAGCGAACCGCTGATGCGCGACAACTCCATGTCAGTGCGCGAAGACTTGAAGGTTACAGTTTTCGCAATGCGCTCGAGCTTAATGCTCTCCTGGAATTCACCATCGAGTTGTACGGAGCCCTTGATATCGGACACGCTGACTTCATTGACGCGTCCGTCCAGATGTACGTCCCCGGTGACCTGTTCTACTTTTACCGAGCCCTTTTCCTGACTCACCTTGACGTTGCCGGTTACATCGTCAACAGAGGTGTCGGAGTGCTGGGCTGAGATGTCGACGTTGCCAGCGCGCCCGCTCACATTGACGTCTCCGCGGCGGGAAGTGATGGAGACGGTACTCTTTCGCGGAATGGAAATGTCGAGATCGGTCTCAATGGAGTGATCTCCGCCGGCATCGGTTTTGGCGTCAACCGTAACCAGACCGCCGATAGCGGTGATGGTCGGTTTGCTTTCGCGGTCGTACTTGTCAGCGTCGTCCTGATTGTCAGCCGAGACACGTTTGCGGACGACGACAGTAATCTTGTTATCGTCGGAGGCATGCACGCTGACGGCACCGTGATTATCGATCACTTTCAGGCTGGCATCTGCGGGAAAAGCTTGTTCCAAGTTGTCATTGAAGTTGTAGCTTTGGCCGAAGATGTTCGGGAAATCGCTGTCGTCGCCGATTTGGTCACGCAGTCCGGACCAGTTCACGCGGTCCATCTGATTCGCGATGAGACCAAAGACAACGATAATGACGACTAGAAACACTCCTCCGGCGCCGATGCCGGATGCTCGAGTGTGATGACGCTGCGCCTGCTGATGCTCAATGAGTTTGATCACGCCCCAGAGAATCAGCAGCACCGGCCAGTAGCTGGCAAACAGATGCGCTAATTTTCCGACTGACAAAACCCGCATGGTCCCAAGCAGGAAGACAATGCCTAGGATGATGAGAACGATCGGGCCGGCGAACGACCGCTGGCGCGGCGGCAGCGGAGGAACTGGCACCTGCGAATACTGTGGAGTGGTCACAGGGTTAGACATTTTTCACCTCGCTCGAAGAGGAGGCATCTGCACCCGGTCCCTCAGTTGTGCCTGCACTCGGACCAGAGAACGTTCCCGGCATACCCGGAGGCGGCGGTGCGCTAGGCGGGTAGCCCGGTGCGCCAGGGGGCAGCGGGCCGACGTGACCGGTATAGGAAGCATTGCTCTGCACAAGCTTCACGACTCCGATTACTAGGAGAATCGCGGGCCAAGTTTTGCCGAAGTCCACGCTCGATATGTTGTCGAGCAAGAACAGCACGCCCAGTGTGACCAGGATGGCCGGCCCCATCAGCCTGCGAGTTCGGCAACGCTCGCAGACACACCCGGGCCGATATCCTCCAAGCAACCCCCAATTCTTGGCGAAGAGGTACACGCCAAGGACGATGAGAAGCAGCGGCCAATAGCGGTGAAGGCTGAAGTCGAAAGCTGTGTTGAAAAGAAACAGCAGGCCTAGGCCGATGAGAACCGCGGCCGCAACGGGAACCTTCGTCCCGCTTTCGCCTCTTTCGGTAGGCGCTCCAGTTCCGCCGCCCCCGAACATCGAAGCCAAACCAAACGGATCGGGTGCGGGCTCTCCGAGTTGAATCGCTCGAGCGGTACGAACGGCATCGATGATCTGGTAGACGTAAAAGAACGCGATGCCGACGCCGAGTACCATGTGCACATACCACGGCACGTCGGAACTCACACCGATGATCAACAGCACCATGATGGCCAGGTGCGACAATCCTTTGGCGTATTGAGAGCAATACACGGCCCCGACACCGAAAGGAAAGAATCCCGCGAGGATGCCTGCCACCGTTGGGTTTGGCCCAGCATTTACGCCTCTTGGAGCGGCTTGGCCCTGCGGCACAACCGCGGAGTAAGGCGGCGGAGTCCCGATGGGCGGATAAACATTTTGTGCCGGCGGAACATAGCCTGGCGCCGATTGAGTGCCTTCCATGCGCGCGGCAAGGCAGGCTTCGCAGTAGATCACGCCGCGAACATCGCGGGTGCACTGGTTACAAAGTGGCTTGCCGCACGTGCGGCAGAACGCCACCGCAGCTTGATCGCTGTGATTGGCGCAGTTCATACGAACCTCCTGTACGTGGTCACCGACACTACAGGGAGATCGCGAAGAGACGGACCCAGCGGAACGCTAGCCAGAATGATTTGTTCCCCCGTCTGACTGTAATTGCGCTCCTGCTTCTGCTCGGGCTGTTGTGTTGTGTCGTTCTTATGTTCATTCGGTTTCGAGCTCCTGGGCTCTGCAGGATTCAGATTGCGTTTGATCCCGTGGAGCGCGGCCTCTACCTCATAAACATATCGGGCATTGTTGAAATAGCGGACGACCCGGGCCTGCGCATTGTAATACGTGCGCCGGATCGCAGTTGGCCTCAAACTGATCTGGCTGATGTCGGCGGGTTTCACGCCGGCCATCGTCAAGCTCACCGAAAGCGCAAAGAATGCCATGCCAAAGGACATGGCAAACCGCGGCTGGCGAACCATCGCCCAGACTGGCTCCAAGAAGGAAGCCTGTACGTGCTCGAGCCATGAAACGCGTGGCTGCTGAGCGCGTGCCGTCGTCCGCAGGCGTTGGGTGTCAACGCCTGTCGTGGATGCCAGGATGTTATTGACCAGGCTGGCTGGAGGCTCCACCTCCGTGAGACCTTTCAGCCACTGACGGCCTGCTTCCGCTTCGGCAAGCAGCGGCCCGCAGGTTTTGCAGGTGCGGGCGTGCGCCTCGAAACGGTCGAGTCCGGACCCGCTGAGGACGCCATCAAGCGCGTCCGAAAGGAGCAGGTCGAACTCGTTGCACTGCATTCCGTTACTGGTGTGGTCTGGCATCACATCACCTGCCTATAGGTACGTTGCAGGAGTCTAGCAAGTTCCGCTCGACCCCTATTTATTCTCGATTTCACGGTGCCCTCCGGAACCCTTAAAACTGTGGCAATTTCTTTGTAATCCATATCTTGTAAGTCCCTTAGAATCACTGCTTCCCGAAGTTCGGGAGAAAGCTTCGACAGGGCCTGATGAACGCTCTCAGAGACCTCCCGGCTACGTACGTGAGCATCCGGTGGGGCTGATTGGTCAGGAATTTGCTCACTAAGCGGCTGGGCGTCCTCATGATCGGAGGCTGTGGAGTCCATCGAGTCGGTCATGCGGTCCTGCTTGGTCTTACGAAAGTGGTCGACCAGAAGATTGCGGGTAATGGTCGTGACCCAGGTAACAAAGGCGCCTTTCGATTGGTCGTAGCTCGAAAGAGTGCGGTACATCTTGATAAAGACCTCCTGAGTGAGGTCCTGTGCGTCATCCGCGGATCCAGCAAAGCGGTAGCAGATGTTGTATATCCTGCGGTTATAGGTCTGCACGATTTCCTCCCAGGCAGCGGCGTCGCCAGCGATACAGCGCCGGACCAGCATCGCAACGACCTGGACGTCTTCCACTTGCGCTCCCCGGAGGATTTCTATGTTTCGACTGAGACAAAGGGCTTGGACGAACGAGACCTACCCAACCCCTCCACAAGACAGTACGTTCTTGTAGGCCGCGAAGTTCGAGGTCTGCCTAAGTCTTTGTGAACACGGCATTGTAGCAGTGAGAGGACTTTCCTTCGCCGGCTAAGCGAATCGCTGTAGGCAGTGCTGCGCTCGTCAGAGGCATCCAACCTCAGACTTGGTGAGCGTTTCAGAAATCGGTATGGTTTTGGTAAAGGCAAGCTGGATCCAGCAGCAAAGGGGCGTGGTGGATCCATTTGTGGATTTCCGCGTCCGGAAAAGGTGATCAACTTCAATGCACAAACCGTTTACGAATCTAGTAGGGCGTAGCAAGCAAGCGCTGAAACTCGGGTTAGTGCTTGCACTAGGAGCCATGATCAACGCAGCTTTCACGCAAAATGCGAAGGCTCAGGATCAGGACGATCCGCCGAGCCGCGTGGCGCGGCTGGGATACATCGAAGGCCAGGTTTCTTTTCAACCAGCGGGCGAAAACGAGTGGGTGGGAGCTGTGCCCAATCGTCCCATGACCACGGGCGACAAGCTCTGGGTTGATCGGGAGTCGCGCGCGGAAGTCCAGTTGGGATCTTCCACAATCGACGTCGCTCCGAATACGGGCTTTTCCTTCCTGAACCTCGATGACCGCACGTCGCAGATGGAGGTCACAGCGGGTGCCATCAATGTTCGTGTGTGGCACATGGAACCGGACAGCGTGTTTGAAATCGACACGCCGAACCAGGCGTTCACGATTCAGCAACCCGGGCGCTATCGCGTCGAAACGTCGGAAAACGGCGACTACTCGGTTGTGACCATTCGCGAGGGGGCAGGGGAGTCCAGCGGAAACGGGCAGAGCTACACGCTGCATGCCGGTGAGCGTACGACCTTCCGCGGAACAACTTCTCTGAATGCCGACATGGAGCAGATTGGTCCCCCCGATGATTTCGACAATTGGAGTGAGCGCCGCGAACATCGTTACAACGATTCGCCTTCCGCGCGCTATTGCTCACGTCAGGTAGTTGGATTCGAAGACCTCGACGACAACGGCGATTGGCAGCCCTCACCGGAATACGGCAACGTATGGTTTCCGCGAGTGGAACCGGGATGGGCTCCGTATCACAACGGGCATTGGGCCTGGATTGATCCTTGGGGATGGACGTGGGTTGATGACGCGCGGTGGGGGTACGCGCCATTCCACTATGGACGATGGGTCAATGTTTACGGGCGCTGGGGATGGGTCCCGGGGCCGGCTGAAGTTCGTCCAGTGTACGCGCCAGCCCTTGTTGTTTTCGTAGGCGGTGGACCCGGCGCTGGAGGAAACGTCGCATGGTTCCCGCTTGGCCCGCGCGAAGTGTACGTGCCGTCATATCACGTCAGCGAGGGTTACGTAAATCGGGTCAACGTTTCGAACACGAACGTTAGCCAGACAAACGTTACGAATGTCTACAACACGACAATCGTTAACAACAATACGACAATCAATAACGTCACCTACGCCAACCGCAATGTCCAGGGAGGCGTTACGGCGGTGCCGCAGCAAGCATTTGCCAGCGCACAACCGGTTTCGAGGGTTGCAGTTCCGGTAAGTCGTGGGCAGTTTGCAAACACTCCCGTGATGACCAGAGCGGCAGTTGCTCCGGTGCCGCAGGCTGTGCTGGGCCCACATGTGAATACTGCTGCTCGCGTGGCTGCTCCACCTGCAGCGGTTGCAAATCGCCAGGTATTCGCGAAGACAGCACCGCCGCCGCCACCGCCGTCGTTTGCGGCGAGGCAGCAGGTGTTGGCGCAGCACCCTGGACAGCCAGTGGCTCGACAGCAACTGGCAAAGATGGCTCCGCCGGCGCCAGTTGGGCGCGTGAATGTGGTGGCGCCGTCCCGACCCACGACGCCTCCGGCGAATCAGCCGGGCAATCGTCCGGGTTCCGTGCCCGCAGCGCAGCCCAACCATCCACAGCCGAATCAGCCTGCTCCGGCGAATCATCCAGTTGAACCGCCGGCGCGAAATGATCGTCCTGCGGCGGCCCAGCCGAACAATCGTCCGGAGCCGCAGCCAGCTCCCAATAACCGGCCCGCTGAAAATAATCGGCCGGTGAACCAGCCGCAGCCGAACAATCGTCCGGAGCCGCAGCCAGCTCCCAATAACCGGCCCGCTGAAAATGATCGGCCGATGAACCAGCCGCAGCCGAACAATCGACCGGAGCCGCAGCCAGCTCCCAATAACCGGCCCGCTGAAAATAATCGGCCGATGAACCAGCCGCAGCCGAACAATCGTCCGGAGCCGCAGCCAGCCCCCAATAACCGGCCCGCTGAAAATAATCGGCCGATGAATCAGCCACAGCCGAACAATCGTCCGGAGCCGCAACCAACTCCGAACAACCGGCCCGCTGAGAACAATCGCCCGATGAATCAGCCACAGCCAAACAATCATCCAGCGCCGCAACCGTCCCCGAACAATCGTCCGGCGGAGCCCGCTCCGCACAACGATCGTCCACCCGCCGCTCAGCCGAACAATCATCCGGCTCCGCAAGCTGCACCGAATCATGCGGCGCCTCCGCCTCCGGCCAACAACAAGCCGAAGGATGACAAAAAGCCGCAGTAGTGTCGACTGGTTCTTAATGCTTGATAGGCATCCCTGAGGTAGGGATGCCTATCCACGTTGGTCGGGACATAATGCGAAAGGCAGGAAGATTGCTTCGACGGTTCTCGGACGGCCTCTATTTGACTGCAGGCGCCGGATATTCCGGCAGTTTTTCCTTGTTCTGATTGGCGCGCTTCACTTCCAGTTCGTCGAACAAAATCGAAGGCGCGACGATGCTGTGCGGAATGTTTAGAGGCAGATCGTCGACGTAGGGATCGCTTCCGGCGGCCACTAGGTTGTTTCGCAGCGCGCGCACATCGAGTTCTCCAAAAATAGCTCCACGGACCAATTCCTGATGCCCGTCCTTGACCCAGACTTTGTAGAGCAGCCGTGGAGAGAGTTTCGGCCCGAAGGTCTCTACGTAGTAGCCGTAGGGAAGGTCGCGCTGCTGGCAGAGTTCGATCAGTTTCTTCTTCAGATCTTCCCGTGAAACAGGCTGGGACGAAGCTACGATCAGGTTTCCGAGGCTGGGACCGGGAGCATTGGTGGGCACCCGAGCGCGGCCATGTCCATTGGAAGCGGGAAAATCACGAATGGGAGTTCGACCAAGGTCGTAGTTCACCAGCGTTCCGTGTTCGATGAGGGAGACGCGTTCTGCGGGAACGCCCTCGTCGTCAATATCGTAATGACCGAGCAAAGAGTGTCCCGCGTAGGTGGAGATCGTCGGATCATCGACTACGGACATGAAATCAGGGAGAACGCGAGTCTTATAGCTTGCGGCGAAAGCTCCCGTCGTGCGCGCATTCTTGCCAAGCTCAGGCTGACGCCCCAGAACGTTTTCTCCAACGAGTTCAGCGAACACCGACGCGGATGCGTCGCCCGAGAACAGCACCGGTCCTCGATATTCCTCTTCCACCAGCGGAGCATTTCTAAGGTCTTTCAATGAAGCAGCCAGTGTGTTGGCACGCGACACAAACTCAGTCGCGGAAGGGACTTCTTTGATGCTGGTCGCGTAAAAGCCATTGCTGCGCGCCAGGCTCATGCCATCGTCAGCCTGCGTGCTGAACCCGACCGAAGTCTCGTAGAAATTCTGACCGGTGCGGACGACGGTCCCCTCGGAGTTCACGAAATAGCGATTTACCACATAGAACTTCAAGCTAGCTTCAGATGATTCGATCGCAGGATCGTTCTTGTAGACAGCAGAAGCATCCCGAAGCATTTTCTTCCATGGTTCAGGATCGAATTCGAGCTTGGCCAGCGGACCAAGGGAAAGCACTGGTTCGGCGCGTGTGAAGTCATCCACCGGCTGATCGATGGTGAGTTGCTTAAGTTGTGCCTGCTTGGCCGTGAGAGATTCAGCAGCTGTCTTGTAGGCCCGATCCGTCGCCAACCAGAGCTGATGCCGCAGAGCGAGCGTGTCATCGTCGACGGGCACGAAATCAACCGTTCCTTCGCCCTGGCCGAAATAGCTGTCTTGTTTGTAATCCCCGATGCGGACGACCACCCGAAGAAAGCGGATACGAGCGCGAACATCGCCGCGCAGCGAGCCATAGGCTGCTTCGGCTGAATACTCGTCGATGTCGAAGATTCGATATTCGATGTAGTAGGGCGCGGCGACCTGATCCATCTTTAATTGCGATTTCGACCGCTCCAATTCAGCACGCATGGCGGTGAGCACGACGTCATCGGTCGAGCTGTTATTCTTCTGCGCGAATCCCGGCCAATTGAGCATAGTGCAAACAAAAAACGCGAGCAGGACAGACCTCATGTAGATCGCGTATTGAATGAGCGCTCGCGTCATTGGCTTGCCCCAACCTGCTGCTCGGTCCCGGTGCCGCTATCTAGAGGCGATGGAAGGATGGGCGGTCGATTGAGCTGATGTGCCCGTTTTTGCACCTCGATTTCCGAAAAGAGTATTGCTGGGGCAGCGGCTGCCACCGGAAGTTGGCCGGACTCAGCACCGCAAACTCCGTTAAAAATCTCCGTCTCCTCTCCCGTAACCAAGATGCGGCTCACGGCGGCCAAAGGTGTGCCGACAATATCGATACCACGCACGAGTTCATCTGGGCGCCCATCTGGATAAACTCGCCACACCAACACCGGCAGCACCTGAAAGGCTTGCGGGACGGAGCGCTGCGTGAGCGTGAAACCTCCCTGGATATCTTCGAAGTACAGTCCGTACGGCTTACCCTGTTTCTTCACCTCGTCGATAAGCTTCTGACGAAGCTCCGAGTCTTTGACCGTGCGCGTCGAGGAGACGATCAGGTTGCCTTGGCGTCCGGTAGGCATGGCGCCGGGTTGAGAGCGGCCGTGGCCATTGGAGTTGGCGAAATTCTTGATCGGCATCCGCGACATCAGGAAGTTTCTAAGCGCTCCGTTCTGAATAATATCGACGCGGCTTGCCGGCATGCCTTCATCATCGAACTCGTACCATCCACCTAGATCGATCCCGTTCAGCCTCCGTTGCGTCGGATCGTCTGCGACGCTTAGGAATTCGGGAAGCACCGGTTGTCCAACCTTTTTGGTGAATGTTTGCCCTTCCCGCTCGCCGCGTTGACGGTGGCCTTCGAGGCGGTGTCCCAACACCTCGTGGAAGAAGACGGCCGAAGCGCGTCCCGAAAGAAGTGCCGGGCCGTCAAATGGCTCGGCAAGTGGCGCCTCGCGCAAAGCCTTCAAGTCGGTTGCCATCTTTTCTACACGCGCCGCAATCTCAGAAGCTGGTGGCAGATGATCGAAGTTTTCAGCCTGAAAAGTTTCGACGCGCATCAGTTCCATGCCATCCTCAGCTCGGGTCTCCGCTTCGACGGCAACTCTGATATACGCGCTCGGACTAACGATGTGATTGCCTTCGGTCGAGAGGAAATGAAAACGCGTCTCTTGCGCATTGATGATTACCATTGACGAATAGATGTAGGGATATTTGCGGAAGTGCGCGGAGTAATCACGAGCGAACTTTTCCAATGCGCGCTGGTCTGGTGGCGGAGGGAGCTCCTTATAATCGGCGTGGGTGGTCGGTTTTTCTTCCGAAAAATCGGGCGAAGTATCTTCTTCTTTCGCCTGCACCTGGGTATTCGTCTTCACATTCAGATAGGCCTTGGAAGCCTTGCGATATTCCTCGTACGTAACACGCCAAAGTTCATGAGAGATGGCGTTACGGTCGTCCGCAAGAGGCAGCAGACCTGTGCTGCGTGCGGAAGCCCGGTTCTGCTCATGCGAGTTATCGAGGGCGGCGGTTCCGATTCGCATCGTCACGTCGGCAGTGCGCCGTCGCGCGTGCGTAGAACTTATCAGGCTGCCCTCGCTTCCGATCGCCACTGACACGCTCTGGTCGTAGACGGAATAACTCATGAAATAAGGCGCCGGATCGAGTTTGCCCAGGCTGACTTGGGCGCGCAGTAGCTCCTCTTGCATGGTTGACAGCAGCACATCGGTTTTGTCGCCGGGCGTGGAGACAGCCAGAGATGAAAGATTGAAAACAATGATGAACGACATCAAGTAGATGAGAACACGACAAGCACAGCAATTCTTCATGAGGAGAGGGGACTCCCTGGGACGTGAAGTAACCGGCAAGCTTACCAGATCAGTTCGAGTCCGTCTGTGTCGAACTATGAGGTTGGCGTGAACTTGACGTTGATGAAGGCCTCGCGCTGCAGCGGACGATTGCGCTCCGGTGCTGGAAGATATGAAGAGTGCCAGACAACATCGAGTGCGGTCGTTGCAAGAGCTGGGTCAGAACTCTGCACGACCTCAGCGTCGAGGACCTTCCCCTTTTGATCGAGAATGGCATGTACGATAACTGGTTGGATCATTCCGTTGTAGCCGACTGGTGCACGAACGATCTCAGGAAAGCGCAACGGACCCACCATGATCGCGCCCGGCCCATGCGAGATCATCTTCTTCGTCGGGATGAACTGATTCGGATCACGGTTGGGGTCTTCCAGGCTATCGAGAGTGATTTGCAGAACGGTGGTTCCACCTTCGACGATCGTGCTCCGCCGCGGCAAGACGCGTCCGTGGAACGAAATACCGCCATCGTAGTCATAGACGCAGTAAATTCCCGGCGCTTCCGAATAAATTCGCAACACGCCTGCCTTGGGATCAATGCAATATTCGTTCTCTTCCCAGCGGCGACCGGGCGTTTCCGTAGCGTCATTTCCCCCGCGGGAAATCAGGATGCAGGCTAAGTCTGTGCCTTCCCACTTGGCCGTTGCCATGCGCAGCAGCGAAGAAGCGAAGTTTCCGACCACGGGCCAGAAAACGGCATTGCGTACCATCTGGATACGCAGCGGTATATTGCCGCGTGGCTTCTCGTCATAGGCATTGCCTTGATAGAAAATTCTGAGTTGCGAATAGTCACCCAAACGTGCCGACCAGCGCCATGTCTGGCCGTTGAGCCAGGTTTCTTCCACTTCTCCGTAGCCGGTACTGTGCGAGTCTTTCCCAATGGAGTTGAACGATACCTTAATGTCGAACGGAGCCATCCCTGGCGCATGCATCGCACTGTTCTGACGAGCGCGCTCCAAAAGGTCCAGAACTGCTACGCGCTTTTCCGGAGTATCAGGAACCACCGCAGGACCAGTCGCTAGTTCCAACGGATCGTTAGGCAATGGCGCAACCTTTGGCGCGTCTTGCGAAAAGGAAAAGCTGCTGAGGCAAACCAATATGGAAGCAACTTGCAGGGCCCGGATGGACATAACGCACTCTCCAGCGGACAGGGCAAAATCGTACCGCGATTTTTGCGCGCCCGCAAGATGGAGGATGGGAACAAGGCAGCCCGCCTTTCCGTGCTACGGATTGGTCTGGAAGGTGTGTGAAAAGTGAAACTACTCAGTGGTGAAGTAATCCACTGTTACCGGATTCTCGAATAGCGAGTAATCGCGCGTCACGACGGTGATGCCGCTTTCGGTGACGAAATAGCGCTGACGGTCCGCCTCTGTGTCATAACCGATCGTCGTTCCCTCGGGGATGTGGACGTCACGGTCGAGAATTGCTTTTCGTATACGGCAGCGGCGTCCCACGCTTACATGCGAGAAGAGGATGCAGCTGTCGACTTCGGAATAAGAATTGACGCGGACGTCGGGGGATAGCACGGAATTCTTGACCATACCGCCAGACACGATGCAGCCGTTCGAAACGATCGAATCGAGAGCAGTACCCATGCGTCCGGTTTCGGCGAACACGAACTTGGCCGGCGGATATTGCCGCTGGTGCGTGCGGATGGGCCATTCTTCATCGTACAAGTTGAAGATTGGTGACACTGACACGATGTCCATGTTGGCTTCGTAGTAGGCCTCGAGCGTGCCGACATCGCGCCAATACAGGGCTTCTTTCTTGTTTTCGTCGACGAAGTCGTAAGCGTGGACACGATAGTCATCGACCATCCTGGGCAAGATATCTTTGCCAAAGTCATGACTCGACTGGGGATTCTCGGCATCCTTCAAAAGGACCGGGATGAGCACGTCTGCGTTGAAGAGATAGACGCCCATCGATGCCGCGACTTTTTCTGGATTTAGCGGAGAGCGAAGTTTAGTTACTTTCGGCTTTTCTTCAAACCCATTAACCCGGCCATCCTTGTCGACATCCACCACGCCGAATTGATAGGTCTGATCGGGCTCGACCTGAATGGTAGCTAGCGTGATATCGGCGCCGGAGTCATTGTGCTGTCTCAGCATCTTCCCGTAATCCATCTTGTAGATATGATCTCCGGAAAGAATCAGCACATGCTTGGGTTGCTCGGACCCGATGGAATAAATGTTTTGGTACACAGCGTCGGCCGTGCCCTGATACCACTGGTCGCTGACCCGCTTCATGGGCGGCAGGACTTCTATGAATTCATCCACTTCGCGCCCCAGCACATTCCAGCCTTCACGAATGTGACGATTGAGCGAGAGCGCTTTGTATTGCGTGAGGATGTATACGCGTCGCAGGTCGGAGTTAAGACAGTTTGAAAGCGTGATGTCGATGATGCGGTAAATGCCACCGAAGGTGACTGCCGGCTTGGCGCGATCGCGAGTGAGAGGATAAAGGCGCTCTCCCACCCCGCCTGCCAAGAGAACCCCGAGAGTATCTTTCATTACTGACCCTCAGATTCCGGCCACTGTCTTGCTTTCCCCCACCGGAATCTTCGCTTCTCGCACGGCAGCTGCGAGAAGAAAACACTAGATGGTAGCACAGACCGATAAGGTTGCCGGATTACGCGAATGAGTGGATTCGTATAATGCTGCAATGCGGCGCGACCTGCCAAGGAGTAAACAATTGAGCGACAAGAGGCAAGCTGTCGGGAGAGAGAAAGAGGATCCTCTGAACTCTGTGAAGTCGAAGAGAACCTTGGGGCTAGAGCAAGACATCACCCGCAGGGACTTCCTGAATTCGACTTTGCTGGCATCGGGCGGAGCGCTGTTAAGTTCCATGTCGCCGGCGCAGTTGTTGGCCCAAAAAGTGGAAAACAAAAACTCGTTTACCGATGACTGGACCGGCTATGGCGGCGTTGGAGACTATGCAAATTCCAACGGCAACACGACCGCAGTTTTCGAAGCCGGGCACAGAATTCGCGACGGCGAGTTTGAGACGGCGCCATCAAACTTCGTCGATACAGGCGAAATGTACGACTGCGTGATTGTGGGTGGAGGCATCAGCGGACTCGCGGCGGCGCTGATTTTTCAGCGTAAGGCAGGCGAGGGCAAAACCTGCCTGGTGCTCGATAACCATCCTGTTTTCGGTGGAGAAGCCAAGCGCAATGAATTTCTCGTGGACGGCCGCCGCCTACTTGCGCATCAAGGCTCCGCCCTGTTTCAGGTGAACTATCCTCACAGTTTCATTGAGCGCTTCTATCAGTCGATTGGCCTGAAGACTCCACGGCTCCAATATCAAAAATGGGGCAGTTCCGATCCCGAGGTCGCGCTCCCTACAACGCCGTATCTTGGTTCGGCACCTTACGGATTGTATTTCGGAGCGAAGTTCGGCCAGCCCAAAGGGGTTTGGGTGACCGATCCGTGGGGAAAGAAATTGGAAGGAGCTCCGCTTTCGGCGAAGGTACGCGAGGAGTTGCTACGGACGCAGTTGCCGTCGGCAGCGCAAGCGCCCGAGTATCGTGGTGACGCCATCTCGCGGCGGCTCGACACCATCACACTCGAGGACCATTTGATGGAGAAGTACCAGATCAGCCGCGAAACGGTGCGCACTTTTCTTACGCCCGACGAAGGGAGTGCGTTCGGGCTTGGTCCCGACGCGCTCTCTGGCTATACCGCATACGCATTCGATGCCTTCGGTCCCACGCTCGACGATGAGAACCAGATGTTCCCCGACGGCAACAGTGGCATTGCACGCCTAATCGTGAAGACCATGATTCCGGATGCAATTGGCGGGCAGCATTCTCTCGAAGACGTTTGCCGAAACTCGATAAACTTTACCGCGCTTGATCGACCTGGGACGGGCGCCCGCATCCGGCTGGAATCTACTGCGGTTTGGGTGAAGCATGAAGGCGATCCGGCGAAGTCTCAGTTTGTAACAATTTTTTATGCGCGCGGCGGCAAACTCTATCAGGTGCGGGCTCGTTCGATCGTGATGGCTGGCGGGAGCTGGACCACCAAGCACATCGTCCGCGATCTTCCTCAGGATCGAAAAGAGGCATATGCCCAGTTCTACCGTTCGCCATGCATGATTGCCAATGTCGCCGTAAGAAATTGGCGATTCCTTTACAAGATGGGGATCTCTGGCGCTCAGTGGTATGAGGGTTTCGGAACGTACCTGCAGCTGCGGAAGCTGGCGCTGTGCGGCACCGACGTGACGATCATCGGTCCGGATTCGCCTGTGGTCATCACATTGAAAGTTGTCTACTCGCGCCCGGGGCACAGCACGGAAGAGCAAGGGCACATGGGCCGAGCCGAGATGATCTCAACTCCATTCCGCGAGTACGAGCGCCAGATTCGCCAGCAGCTAACGGACATGTTCGCGCGAACCGGCTTCGATGCGTCGCGAGACATCGCAGGCATCATACTCAACCGCTGGGGACACGCATATGCCAGCCCCGCTCCCGGGTTCTACTTCGGCAAAGACGGCAAACCTGCGCCTGGAGACGTTCTTCGGGGCGCGCCGTTCGGCAGGGTCGCTTTCGCGAATGTGGATCTTACGGGGATGCCCGATCACAAATCCTCGATCATCGAGGCGAACCGGGCGGTGGGACAATTGCTGGATCAGGTGTTGAGCTGAGCGGTCACTTCTCTTTGTCGTGCTTTTCTTCGTCGATCTTGATACGGAGCGATTTCAGGAATTTCAGATCCTGATCGCTGACTTTCAGATCGGGATTGCTCGACATCGTGGAAACCAGGGAAGTCTTGTCAGCATTCTTTTCACCCTGCTTGCTGACCCCGATGGTGGCTTCCAGTACCAGGAAAATGTCGTATCCGCCTTCTTTAATACGGGATACAACCTCGGAGATTTGCTCAGAATCGGAAAGAGATTCGTTGATGGCATCGCCGAGCTCTTTCATCAGCTGCTTGAGTTGTGGATCCACTGAGCCTCCCCCAGAAAATCACCCGCCTACTCAATCAGATGCCGACTGCGGCGGAACGGTTCACCGCCGAGCCTCCGTGGCGTCATTGTATCGCCGCAAGGCTGTTAAAATCGAGCCGTGAGTAAAGTTTCTACCTTACGAAAGTTAGGCGTGTTCGCCCGCGTAGCACAGGACCAGGTTGGGCGCAGCCGCACAGCAAGTGCCGTGATGAGCGCCGTGACCACTACAGCGCGTTCTTTCGGACGCGCGGCACACCAACTTTGGCTCGAAGTCACGGGACTGCTTTTCATC
>Ga0209168_10000677_pt1 | contig 30799 bp, 23 predicted proteins | sample Coa_R1_FD_187156 | JGI IMG/M metagenome (GOLD analysis project Ga0209168, IMG submission 187156) | Surface soil microbial communities from Centralia Pennsylvania, which are recovering from an underground coalmine fire - Coalmine... | ecosystem: Environmental > Terrestrial > Soil > Unclassified ...
TTCCGGCGACAAATAACTGAAGATATGATTCTGCTGCTGATCGTCTCCGCGCATGCCTTCTGGTATCACAGTCGGCTGTGGATGGGGAGTAGTTTTTCAGCAGCCTGCTAGGTGACATTACGAGGTCGATTAGAAGCTGAAGGTCGCCTGCAGATCGAGACGCCGGTTCGCGGCCGAACCGGGAGAAAACGGGCCTCCTTGCAGTGCGTTCGAAATTCCAAAGTATCTTGAACCCAGAACCCCTCCCGGACTGGCGACGTTCACATTATTAAACGCATTACGCACACTTATACCGAGCGTCAGATTGTAACGACGATCGGAACTTGACGACATGGTCATGGGTCCGCCACCTCCGAACAGCGGTCCGCCACGGTGGCCACCCCCGCCGCCCCCCGGCCCTCCCGGACCACCTTGACCACCGGCAGTCTTGGCTTTGGGACCGAAACCAAACGTCTTGGTTAGACGCAAGTTCATGACGAAATGATTTGGGCCCGTCCCGTAGTTGATGGGCAGGAGCGTGCCTGTAGCACCCGTAACATCGAAGGTCCCAAGCGGCGTGCAGTAGATGGGTGAGCCTGTCGTGTTCTGCACGGCAGGACACGTCGCATTCGACACCAGTCCTGGACGATTGTTGTATTGCGCATCTCCGTTCAAATCGAGAGGTGAGACGATGTTGTAAGGAGAACCGGAGCTAACCACCATAAAAGGGCTCAACCGAAACAGGTATGGAAAGGCGATGCTGCCCCCGAGAAAGAGCCGGTTTCTGACGTCGAAGGAAGCACGGCTGTAATCCTCGCTGATATCGTATGAATTTGTTGGAAAGCTGTTGATCCCGGCAGTGTCGCTGTTAGCGTAGTTCATTGAATAATAGCCGAACATCTGTAACTTCGAGCCGACCCTTACGTTCGAAATCACCATCAGTTGGTTTTGCTTGAAGTTAGCTTCTGATACATAGCGGTAGAGATTGCTTCCGGGAATCACGCAGTTGGGATAGCAAGACGTCCCGGGATATGGCGCATTCGCGTTGACAGTCACGAATTGGTCGAAGCCGCGCGAGTTCAAGTAATTGACCGTCAGGGTCGCCGACTTGGTCAACTGACGCTCCACACTGATCGCACTTTGCACCGTGTAAGGCGCGTGCAGTCTGGGACTGATTTGATAGGTCGTGGAAGCGACGGCAGGAGGGGGACCGCAGTCCGTGACGGGAGTGGTAAGCGGACCATTAAGACCGGGGAAGCAGTTCGGATCGGTGACCACGAACTGCTCCTGCGTGATGCCGTTCAGCCGCTCTGCCTGCAACAAATTGGCCACCTGAAAGCGGTCGTAAAAAATGCCTGCGCCGCCGCGAATCACGACCTTGGGAGGACCGGATCTCCCTCCCACTCCCCAAGCGAATCCGAGACGCGGAGCCCAATCGTTATGATCGTGAATGGCGTTCTGCGTCTCGTAACGAAGGCCAAGGCTGAGAGTGATATTGGGGCGGACCCGCCAGTCGTCCTGGAAATAGGGTTCGAAGTCATAGTAGTTGATTGCGGCATTGGGCGAACCAATGGTCTCCGAGAGCTGCGTAGGCTTGGAGTTCAGGTATGCGGAGAAACTAGGAAAGATAAACTCGCCATTGAATCCTGCGGTCGAATAATCCGAATCGTGAGTGGTGCGAACCCGGGCGCCAAATTTCATGGTGTGATTGCCGTGGATCAGGGAAGTATAGTTTTGCAGTTCGTAACTATTCTGCAAGTCGTTGAGGTTCCCCTCACTGTTGCCTCCGCCCAGGAAATTTCCCAGGACGCTTACGGCCGGGTTTGTACTCTGCGGGGTCTGGACATTATTGTCGCGGTTGTACTGGAAGCGTAACTCGTTAACGATTTTCGTACCAAACACCTGCGTGTCGCTGATTTGCACGGTGTCTTCCGTGCTCTTCGAGTAGTAGGACTGGGTTGGCAGGCTGAACTGGTTTGTCAAATTGCCGGTCTCGGTGTCGCGGTAATACTGGTAGCGCGCGGTTAGAGTGTTGTTTTTCGTGAGAGCCCAATCCAAGCGAGGGCCAAGATTGGTGCGGTGCCGCGGGTTCGCGATCGAACTGGCAAAGGTCCCACCGGTGGTGGGGTCCGTGGCGTTAATGGCAGATAAGTCATTGATGTCGCGCCGATCAACGTTGAAAAAGAAGGACGCTTTCCTGCTAATGGGCCCACCGATATTGCCGTTGAGTTGAGTGGAGTAGTAAGGCGGAATGCTGGTTACAAAAGGATTGGGCGAGTTCCACGGGGAATCGTTGCCATCGGCAAAAATCTGCCCGTGGAATTTGTCAGTGCCGGGCTTGGTGAAGATTTCGATGCGGCCGTAGCCTAGCTTGTCGTACTCGGACGAAAACGGATTCTGGTTGATACGAATTTCGCGAATCGATGACTTGGGCGGAAGTTGACCCGCGGTGAACCCGTCGATGTACATCTGCCCGCCATTCGGTCCGGCAGAAGGCCCAGCCAGCGCCTGCAGGTCTGACTCAAGTTCATCCGGATCGTCGGGCAACGCCTCCAGTTCCTTGCCGGAAATCGTGATGGCACCCGCGTTGTTCGTGGGATTCACATCAATGGTAGGCGCGGTGTCGGAAACCTGGACCTTCTGTGTTTCCACTTCGATGGCCATCGCGACGTTCAATCGCAATGGCTGATCGGCGATGACGACGTTGTCGTTTTCATAAAGTGTGAACCCGGTAGCGGCGACCGTAAGCGTGTACTTGCCGGCCGGAAGAGTCTTGAACTCGTACATACCCTGCGCATTGCTCTGAATCACGACCGGCGAACCGTTCGCCGGGGTCATGATCACGCTTGCGCCGGAAATTGCTGCGCCCGAGGGGTCCGTCACCTGCCCGCGCAGAGATCCATTGGTCTGTTGCGCGAAGGAAGACGCGGCAAACATCAGCAAGAACATTATGAATGTGGAGCAGAGACACTTCTGAAACTTATTCATCCATCCGTCCATTTCTATGAGTCGTATCAGTACTGGAATAAACCTCTTTTATGCGAGACAAATACCTATTGTGCTGCATCGCCGCCGGGTGCGCCTCCCAAGCTCCAGGGCGTCAGCATCATTGCCTGACCAGCACTCGGTGCTGCCTGAAGAATCGGTTCCACTCCGCTCAACAACGTAATCGCGGTGTGGCCCGTCGCGGGCGTGCCTTCGGTAGCCAGGATGATTACGGCGTCTCCTTTGTGGAGATTCAAATCAGCCAAGGTGGAAGACGGAAGGCGGCTCAATATGCGTTGGAAATCCGGCGGTCCACCGGCTCGCATTCCGTTGCCTGCACCGCCATTCATTTCTCCACCCTGAGGTCTTCCGTTTGGTGGGCCGCCCTGGGCGCTCGCGGGTGCCGCGGTTTTCTGCCCAGACTCACTCGCTGCCGCACCCGGACCTCCGCCAGTGCTGGCTCCCTTGAGCCGCATGGCGAAACCCTGGGCCATCTCTGGCGGGATCTTGTGCAGTTGCGAATCGGGTGTAACTTTCACCTCCACCGTCTTCTTACTGGCCAAATCCTGAACGCTCAGCGTGCCCGTACTTGCATCCACGGACTTGACTGTAGCTGCAAACTGCGGAAACACTCCCGCGAAGATTTCCTCCGCGGACATTTCGCTGCCGTCGGCATTCCGGTTTCCCCGCGCGCGTAGTTGATCACCTGACTGAATATCCTTCAGGCTGCTCGGTTTGGCATCTTCAGGCTTAGCGGAGTCTGGAGCGTAGCGGTAGACAACGGTGTTCTTGTTCGTATGAACCACAACAGTCTTCTTGGCAGCCAAGCTCGGTATCGAAATGACCACATCGCCCGTCGCATGGTCGACCGAGTCGACCCGACCTCCCATACCCCGCTTTTGCCAATCTTGTCGCAACTGATCGCTAACCGCTGCAACCGCAGCACGGGTGATCACAATGACTTCCAACGCCGCGAGCGAGGTTCCGTCCGGTGATGCCGTCCCTCGAACACGAATCGTGTCGCCGGACTGAATATCCGTAACCTGGATCGGACTGGCGCTTTTCAGATCTTTTTCGCCCGGTGAAAGCCGCAGGATGCGCGCGTTCGGCTGGACATTGACCGTCACCGCCGGGCCGGAGCTAGGTTCGAGTATCAGCACGCTTCCGCTGGCAGACTTGACCGTGCCGATCCGTTTCGCGATGGATTGCGGCGCTGAATCCGCGTTTTGCCCAAGGGCGACGGTGGTCGCCGAAAAGATAACTGTAGCCATGTACACTGCCGTCAGCAGCACCGCCATGCCTGCGATTTGCTTTGTCATACTTCCACCTTTACTCTACCTTGCCAACCCGCCTGCAAGTGCATGATTTACAAAGTTTTACCCAACCCAAAAGAACGATTACAAATGAAAAACGGGCGCTAGTTCAGCCGGAATCTGCCATCGGCGCGCATCCACTCAGCTAATAGACGCCTCAGTAACGTCCCGATACGATTTTATTGAGGGGCCTTGTTCACAAAAACGGGCCATTGGATGCGTTCAGCTATTTTACGGAGTTTTCTGTGTTCGGTTCTCGCGACCATTTTGCCTGGCTCTTTGCTGGGGCAGGGACTGCCACCACAATCAGGTGGGGCGATTCTGCATGCTGAAGGTGGCGTTTGGGTGAACGGTTACGAGGCACACGACTCCTCGGCCGTATTTCCCGGGGACGTTGTTGAAACCAAGCCAGGAGCCTCCGCGAATCTCGCTCTGGACGGATCGACTGTCCTGCTCGCACCTGAGTCCGTTGGGAAGTTTCAGAACGACATTTTCGAACTGGATCACGGCGTGGTGTCAGTTGTAACCGCGAAGAGCTACAAGGTCCGCGTGAACTGCATTCGGGTGATTCCGGTGCAGAGCGAGTGGACGCAGTACATCGTCAGCGACCTGAATGGCAGCGTCCAAGTATCGGCGAAAAAACTGGATGTGAACGTCGAACATGAGCGCGGACGAGGCAAACCTACACCGGAGAGTGAAGCCACCCAGCGTGCATCCGTTCATGAAGGAGAACAAAAGAGCTACGACGAATCGGAGATATGCGGCGCTCCCGCTCCGCCCAACGGCGCTGGCAATGGTATCAGTCCTAAATGGATAGCAGGAGGTGCGGCGGGAGCCGGTCTGCTACTTTGCGTGCTACTTCATTGTTTCGGTGGCAATGGAGGAGGTACGAAAAATGAAGTCAGCCCTTCCAGCCCGTAATTCCAAGAGTCTCCACCAATTAAAGAATTCTCTCGTGCGTGTAACCCGCGGAGACGAGAGCAGAAAGCAATTCCGCAATATGATCGGGACCGCGCGTCTCCATGGTGATATCAATCGCCGTATCGCCCAGATTCACTCCGTGATAGGCGCGATCATAGGCCGTCTCTACAATGTTGGCACGATGTTCGGCCAGAATTCCCGTGAGCCTGTGCAGAGCGCCGGGATAGTCAGGCAGGTGAACGCGCAGCCGCACCAGCCGTCCGTCTTTCACCAAGCCTCGCTCGATAATACGGGAGAGCAGCGTGACATCGATGTTCCCACCGCAAACCAGCACAGCCACCCGCTTACCCTTGAGCGGCAATTTTCGATTCAACACTGCCGCGATGGCCGCGGCTCCAGCGCCCTCCGCCAATGTCTTCTCGCGCTCCAGTAGCAGCAGAATTGCGTTGGCAATTTCCTCTTCTTCGACCGTGACGATGTCGTCGACGTACTTCTGAACCAACGGCAGCGTCCGCTCCCCGGCACGGCGCACCGCAATCCCATCGGCAATCGTTTTTGCCGACTCGAGAGTGACCGGCTTCCCATGCGCGACCGCGGCCTTCATCGATGGAATACGGGATGGCTGCACTCCAAAGACCTTCACTCGGGGATTCGTCTCTTTGACCGCACAGGCGATTCCACCGATCAGACCGCCTCCCCCGATCGGAGAAACAACGACCTCGATATCCGGATGCTGCGAAAGGATTTCCAGCCCAAGTGTTCCCTGCCCTGCGATGACCGAATCGTCATCGAAGGCGTGGATCAGAGTCAGATGTTCCTCTCGGCTTTGCTCGACCGCTTTTTCGTACGCTTCGTCGTAGTTTGTGCCGTGCAGAACGACTTCGGCGCCATACGCGCGAGTCGCTGAGACCTTCGTCAGAGGCGTAGGAAGCGGCATCACGATGCGGGCGTGAATGCCATAGCGTCCGGCATGATAGGAAACTCCCTGGGCATGGTTACCGGCCGAAGCTGCAATCACGCCATGCGAACGCTCCGCGGGCGTCAGCATAAGCAGTTTGTTCAGCGCTCCACGCTCTTTGAACGCGCCGGTGCGCTGCTGATTATCCAGTTTGAGAAAAATCGAATTGTGCGTGAGACTCGAGAACGTTTCGGAATGGGTACAGGGGGAGACGCGGATATCCGCGCGAATCCTGCTCAGCGCGGAATGGATATCGGAAAGTTGGATCATGGGCCCGGGGCGAAGCAGCTCTTAGAAACGCCAGAAGGCTCCGCCACCAACGAAAAAGTTGTGCTGGCGACTCTTACCGGTTGGAGCCAGCGGAAAGTCAGGTTCGCCGGACCAGAAATCGCGCACTTCGGCGCGGACACTAAGCCTTCTCCAGACCTTCAGGTCAAGTCCAAATCCACCCTGAATGACAGCTGATGTCGTCGACTTTCCAGGATTCACCCCACCGTAGATCAGCTGATTTCCCTGACTAATATGACCAAAACCACCTCCGAGACTCACCCACGGGGACACGGCTGTAGTAGGAAAGAGGTTTACCCTCGCGGCAGGAGTTATGAACATCTCGCGATAGTCAGACGGCACGACTGAGTGTCCGTATTGTCCAGCATTAACGTCGACGTCGTGGTTGTCCACAAAGACGACTTCTCCAGCGACTGCGAAGACTGGAGCAACATAAAGTCGACGTGCGTATTCGACCTCGAAGGTCAATCCTTTGCCGGTATGAATGATCGGATCGAAGAAATTAGCGCCTTTGATTCCCTGGTCACTGATAAATGTACGGCCCAGACTACCGCCGACTTCGTTCTTTTCATCCTGCGCGACCGCCGCAGCCGAGAATGCTATCCCAAGGAATAAGAGCGCAAGCGAGAGCCGTTTGCCAGACATTTCTCCTCCCAGAGAGGTTTGTTTCGTAAATTGTTACGGCGGTAAGACCTAGCCTAGCACGACAAGGGGATTTTTGGACTGTGGAAGCCTATCTTTCATGGTTCTGAGGACTTCGCGGCCTGCCACGTTCGCAGAAAGATGTGCCGGCGCAGGGTGTTAAAATAGAAAGATTGCATGCCTGTAAAGGACCTCACTGTCAGCCGTTCCTCTGAGTTGAACGAGAAGACAAAATCTCAGGAGAATAAGGAACCAAAGCGTCCGGGCTCTGCCGCGCCGAACGATCGCCCGCAGAAGGTCGGATTCATAAGCCTGGGCTGCCCGAAAAACCTGGTCGACAGTGAAGTGATGATGGGTATGCTGGCCCGTGCCGGGGCCGAGTTGACGCGACGCGCCGAAGATGCAGACGTGATCGTGGTTAATACCTGCTCGTTCATCGATAGCGCGCAGCAGGAATCCGTGAATACGATCCTGGAGATGGCGGGACATAAGACTTCCGGCAAAGCCAAGAAACTTGTCGTGGCCGGCTGTCTCGTAGAGCGATATCGAGACCAGATCCGCAAGGACATTCCCGAAGTCGACGCAGTCGTGGGAACTGGCGAACTGGCGCAGATTCTTTCCGCGACCGGGATTGCTCCCGCGCCAGCGACGACCAATTCGCCTTTTGTGGTTTTGAACTCGCGTCCGGAGGGTGATGCCCGCGCAGCGCAAGGACGCTTCTCACGAGAATCATGGGATGGCGCCGTCGGCGATCTGCCCAACTATCTGTACGACGAAGACACTCCGAGAATTCTGGCGACTCCGAAGCACATGGCGTATATCAAGATCGCGGAAGGCTGCGATCATCCCTGCACGTTCTGTATCATCCCCCAACTGCGGGGGCAGTTTCGCTCACGGCGATTCGAGTCGGTCATCGCCGAGGCAGAGCGATTAGCGCATTCCGGCGTTCGAGAAGTCACGCTCATCGGCCAGGACACCACCTGCTATGGCGAAGATTTTGGGCTGAAAGATGGACTAGCGCTCCTGCTGGAGAAACTGGCCGACATTGAAAACTTGCATTGGGTACGCTTCCTTTACGCCTATCCCAACAAGATTACGAGCAAGCTGCTGGACACCATCGCGACGCACGAAAAGATCTGTTCTTATATGGACGTTCCCTTGCAGCATGCTTCCGCCTCGGTCCTGAAACGGATGAAGCGCGGAGGAGGCGCCGAGGTTTTCCTGAAGTCCATTCACAAAATGCGGCGCGTGATACCTGATCTGACGCTACGCACTTCATTCATCGTTGGCTTCCCGGGAGAAACGGAAAAGGAGTTCGAAGAGCTTTGCGAATTCGTTCGCGAGGCACAGTTCGACTGGATGGGGGCTTTTTCTTATTCCGACCAGGAGGGCGCGGGTGCCTACGATCTAGAGCAAAAGCTGTCGACAGGCGAGATTGAACGACGGCGCAAGCATCTGATGTCCGTTCAGCGCCAGATCAGCAAGAAGAAAAAGAAAGCGCTCGTCGGACGCGAGTTCGATCTGTTGCTCGAAGGCGAATCGGAAGAAACAGAGTTGCTGCTCGAGGGGCGCACTGCTATGCATGCTCCGGAAATCGACGGCAAAGTCTTCGTGAACGATGTTCCAAAGGATGTCCAGCCCCAACCGGGGCGGTTCTACCCTTGCGAAATCACTGAGGCACACGACTACGACTTGGTGGCTCGAATCCTTTAGCAAGTCGCTACAATAGAAATCATGCCCCGCAAGCTTCCCGTAAAGCTGAGTTGCCCCATCTGCAAGAAGAAGGTGAAGAGCACAGATCCCGACTTCCCCTTTTGCAGCGAACGCTGCCGCATCATCGACTTAGGCAAGTGGGCCAGTGGTGGATACGTGATTTCCTCTCCGGTGACCGACGCAGAAGAACTGCTTCAAGACATCAGCCCCGAAGATCCGGGTAGAAAAAGGTGACGGAGAACTCCCTGGATCACGCTCGCCCGCCTCTTTGGGCTGAACTGATCGCCACCTTCTTCCGAGTCGGGTATCTCAGACCTGGACCCGGAACATGGGGGTCCGCCGCCGCCATGCTTACATGGGCGGCGATTGCCTCCCGGCTACCCGAGGCCGCGCGTCGGCCTGCAGTCATCTTTCTCGCTGTGCTCGTGACGGCGATCGGCATTCCGGCAGCGACTCAGACCGCCCGGGCGTCCTCTAAAAAAGACCCCCAATTCGTGGTCATCGACGAGGTGGCCGGGCAACTCATTGCGCTGATCGCCGTCCCGCTTGCGTGGAAAACTTTCCTTGCGGGTTTTATACTTTTTAGAGCCTTAGATATCGTCAAGCCCCCGCCCGTTCGCCAGCTGGAAAAGCTTCCGGAAGGAAGCGGAATCGTGCTCGACGATGTCGCAGCAGGAATTTACGCCCTGGTGGTGATGCAACTTCTGCTCCATTTGGGTCTACTAAAATAAGGTGGTAATAAATTTGGGCAGACCAACGTCGCACTCGGTACTCGTTCATGGGAATTTCTGATCGCATTCTCGGCCGGAAGAATACTAACGGCGGGCCACGAATTGACTCGATCGCTCCGGCGGCAGCACTCGCTGGTGGCGAGCTCCGTATCGTGGGCTCCGGTCTGCGACCGCACGAGCTCCTTCGCCCCAAAGTGAAATTCGGCGACTACGAAGGGCCGATTGTCGTCAGCTCCGATGGTTTCGTCGTGACCAGAGTTCCTGAAGGCGCGATCTCGGGCCCGGTTGTCGTCGCCACCGACGGCCATGTCAGCAATGAACACCCAGTGAAGGTCGCTGTTTCTATCGCAGAGAGTCTTCACCTGGTCACCAATCCAGCGCTCGATGCAGAGGGAAATATCTACGCCACCTTCTCCGGATCTCGCGGCCAGAAAGTTCCAGTCGGGATTTACAAGATCGATACAAATTATGTCGTCAAGCCCCTCGTCGCGGAGATGATGAACCCGACGTCGATTGCCTTCGACCGGCAGGGACAGTTGTACGTTTCATCCCGATTCGATGGTGCAGTGTATCGAGTAGCCGCGAATGGCACGGCGACCACATACGCGGAGGGCATGGGCGTCGCGACAGGAATAGCGTTCGATCGCGACGAAAGTCTTTACGTTGGCGACAGGAACGGAACCATCTTCAAAATTGCGCGTGACCAACAGGTCTTCGTCTTTGCCACGCTGGAAATGAGCGTTTCGGCTTATCACCTGGCCTTCAACCCACAGGGAGACCTGTTCGTTACCGGTCCTAACGATCGCGTTTTCAAGATTGATCCGAGTGGCACCGTAAGCACTTTCTACAGAGGGTTAGGGCGGCCGCAAGGGCTGGCATTCGACGTTGATGGCAACCTCTACGTTGCGGCCTCACTCGCAGGAACCCGCGGTATCGTGAAAATTACTCCCGACGGCAAAGCAAAGCTCGAAGTCTCTGGACATGGCCTCGTCGGGCTGGCGTTCGCCCCGGGACGATCCGTGATTCTTGCGACTAGCGCTGGCGTGCATCATCTCTCGTGGAATATCCAGGGCATGCGCCTCGTGCCCGAATAGCTGATGAAAAGCAAGGCTTATGATTGAGCCCGCGAGGAATCTGAGTCCCGCGGTCAGTCTCGTCTCCCCCTCTGCGTTTCATTTAAACTCTTAACGCGTGAATGCCGAGATCATAGCGGTGGGCTCTGAGATGCTCACTCCCCATCGCGTCGATACAAATTCGCTCTACTTGACCGAGCAATTGAACCTGCTGGGAATCGACGTTATCTTCAAGAGTATTGTGGGGGACGACCTTCGTCGTCTCGTAGTTGCCGCGCAGCATGGTTTTTTTCGCTCTGACATTGTCATCTTCAGCGGCGGGCTCGGACCGACTGAAGACGATCTGACGCGAGAAGCCGTCGCCGAAGCCCTTAGAGTCGGCCTGCGCCGCGATCCGGAAATCATAGCGAAGCTCGAACAACGTTTCGCCCAACGTGGATGGAAGATGACCCCCAATAACGCCAAGCAGGCGGACGTCCTCGAGGGCGCCACGGTGCTTCCGAATCCCAACGGCACGGCATCCGGACAGTGGCTCAGCGGACAATTCGAGGGACGCGAACGCACCGTTGTCTTATTGCCCGGTCCCCCTCATGAGATGAAGGCACTTTTTGAGAGCGAAGTACGCGAGCGGCTTAGGCAGAAAGTCCCGACGGCTTACCTCTTTACTCGCACGCTAAAGGTGGCGATGTTGGGAGAGTCGGCCGTGGATGCCCGTGTCGCTCCGATTTATAAGCGGTATTCTGATGTCGAGACGACGATTCTAGCGGGTGCAGGCGAGATCGAACTGCACTTCAAAACCCGCGCAAGGACATTGGTGGCGGCGCAGGCTCGCGCCGACGAGGTCGCCGGCTTGGTTGAGGACGAACTGGACGATGCCGTCTACTCTCGTAATGGTGAGTCGCTTGAGCAAATCGTCGGATACTGGCTGCAGATGCGGAATGCGACCCTGGCCGTCGCTGAATCTTGCACTGGGGGCCTGCTCGCCGAGCGCATCACATCCGTCAGCGGAAGTTCGCGATATTTCCTGGGTGGCGCTGTCGTTTATTCCAATGCACTGAAGACCGAGTTGGCTGGCGTTCCAGCCGAAATGATCGAGCGACACGGAGCAGTCAGCCGCGAAGTGGCCGCGGCGCTGGCCGAGGGTATCCGATATCGTTGCGAATCGACGCTCGGAGTGGGCATCACTGGAGTAGCAGGCCCAGGCGGTGGCTCGCCGGAAAAGCCGGTCGGCCTGGTTTTTCACGCCGTGGCCAGCGATTCCGGAACGGAAGTAATTCAGCGGAACTTCCCTGGCGATCGCAAAAGAATCCGGCGCTTCGCCTCGACGATGGCACTGGATATGATCAGGAAGAAATTGATGTAGAGACTTCGATTTAGTAGCTTCGAGGCAATAGCAACGCTCTAAGGGTTTGGAGATTTAGAAGTGACGAGCTAGAGCTTTAAATCGCATGCGCCTCTTTATCGCACTTGACATTGATGAGGACATCCGCAAGCGAATCTCCCGCTTCGTGGAAGGTTTTCGTAACTTCGCGCCCGACGCGCGCTGGATGAAGCCTGAATCGATGCACGTGACTCTAAAATTCCTTGGTGAACAACCTGAGGACGCTATCCAGTCCATCAAAAAGTCCCTGACGGACATATCAGCCGGGGGAAGCGAGATTCATTTTAGGGGTTATGGATTTTTTCCAACTGCAACATCGGCACGTGTTTTCTGGGTTGGCATGGACACCGGGCACGAACTGGCCGCTATGGCGCGAATGATCGACGACAAGATCGCTGATCTCGGGATTCCGAAGGAAGAAGGTACTTTCAGGCCGCATCTGACGCTGGCCCGGAGGTCGGGGGGCTCAGGCTCTCCCCACCGAAACAAGAAGGATGGCCGGAATCAAACATTCCAGAAATTGCAAAAACAATTGTCGGCCTTGCCGGCACCGGAGTTTGGTACGATGAGGCCCCGCGAGTTCTTTTTGTATCAGAGTCAACTCTCTCCGAAAGGATCGAAATATACCAAGCTAGCGAGATTTGCGCTGCAGTAGCACCGATCGGGCGCGCCCCTGTTAGCTTGTTACCATCCGAAATGCATGCTGAGACTTGTTCTGATCCTCGCATTGAGTTACCTGCTGGGCTCGCTTCCGTTCGGTTACCTTCTGGTTCGCATCTTCCGCGGCGAAGACGTCCGGCAAAGCGGCAGTGGGAACATTGGAGCGACGAACGTTTCGCGCAAGTCTCCCGCACTCGGTGCGATGACGCTCATCCTCGATGCGGCCAAGGGCTTCGTCGCGGTGCAACTCGCCAGCACAATTTCCCGCTTTCCTCAGGGGGATGTTCACCTGCAACGCACCATGGCTGCGGCGTCTCTATTTGCAATCATAGGGCACATGTTTCCGCTGTGGCTCGGCTTCCACGGGGGCAAAGGCGTCGCAACCGCGCTCGGCGCGTTTCTGCGCTTCGCTCCTGAGGCAGTTTTGATTGCGGTTATCGTCTTTGCCGTGGTTGTTCTTCTGTCACGACGCATCTCGTTAGGATCGATCGTTGCTGCCGCTCTGTTTCCTTCGACGGTGTGGGCGCTGAAACTTTCGAACGATCCCGGAGTTCTCGCTATGATTGGCGTCGGCGCGCTACTGATTATTGCGCGCCATCATGAAAACGTCCGCCGGTTGATCTCAGGCGACGAACCTCGGTTTACTCTGGGCCGCAAATGAGCGAAATCGCCATCATCGGCGGGGGCGCATGGGGCACTGGCCTTGCGATCGTGCTTGGACGGAAGGGCACGCACCGCGTCCGACTTTGGGCGCACGAACTCGAGGTCTGTGAATCCATTTCGAGGATTCGCATCAACGAAAACTTTCTTCCTGGACAACACATTCCGGAGTCCGTCGTGGCGAGCAACGACTTGACACGCGTCCTTGATGACTCACGGATCATCGTCAGCGTCATGCCCTCACAACACTGCCGCAGTCTTTTCGAGCGTATGCGTCCGCTTATCCCACCCACGGCAATCATCGTGAGTGCAACCAAAGGTTTGGAAGAAGGATCTCTGCAGCGCATGACGGAAGTTATAACCAACGTCATGACGCAAGCGGGAATTCCGGCACCGGCCATCGGCGCCCTCAGCGGCCCATCGTTCGCAAAGGAGGTAGCGCGGGGCGATCCCACCGCGATCACGGTTGCGTCGCAAGATTCCGCTCTTCTTCAAACTGTGCAGCGGGAGTTCAGCGATCCGGCTTTCCGTGTTTACACCAACGATGACGTGGTTGGCGTAGAACTCGGCGGTGCGCTGAAAAATATCATCGCCATTGCGGCGGGTATCTGCGATGGTCTGGGATTGGGGCACAACTCAGTTGCTGCGCTTATCACGCGTGGACTCGCGGAGATGACTCGCCTTGTTGTTGCCTGCGGAGGCCGCGCCGAAACCATGGCCGGGCTCGCCGGTCTGGGAGATCTCGTCCTGACCTGTACTGGTGGATTGTCACGCAATCGTAGCGTCGGAGTCGAACTCGGTCAGGGTAAGAAATTATCCGACATTATCGCGGGAATGCACGGCATGGTGGCGGAGGGAGTATTTACCACCACCGCAGCCGTCGGGCTCGCTCATACGCGTGGAATAGAAATGCCGATCACCGAGCAGATGCACGCCATTCTGCACGATGGAAAACCTCCGCGCGAGGCCATACAGGAGTTGATGATGCGCACTGGCAAGAGTGAAACGCGCGGGTAGTCGCCATATCCGGCGTTGGGAGGTTCTATGCGTCTGAGCACGAGTGCCGTCACTATTTTATTTGTTGTTTCTACTTTCAACAGCTTAATGGCGCAATCGAAGACCATCGCCGAACGCCTCGGCTATCCGGCTGATTCCAAACTGCTGATCATCCACGCGGATGATCTTGCTGTCGCGCATTCCGAAGATGCGGCCAGCTTCGATGCGCTCGACAAAGGCGCGGTAACTTCGGCCAGCATTATGGTTCCCTGCCCTTGGCTCACGGAAGTCGCCGACTATGCTAAATCCCATCCGGACGCTGATCTCGGCTTGCACCTGACTCTCACCAGCGAGTGGCAGACCTATCGCTGGGGACCAGTTGCGCCCGCCGATAAGGTTCCGAGCCTTCTCGATTCTTCGGGTTATCTATGGCCCGAAACTGAGCCCGGCAAGAAACACATCAGAGCGGATGAAGCGGAACGGGAAATTCGCGCTCAAATCGAGCATGCTCTCGCCATGGGAATTCATCCCACACATCTCGACAGTCACATGGGAATGTTGTTCGAGCGTCCGGACCTCTTCGCTGTCTATGTGAAGGTTGCCCACGAGTACAGAGTGCCGTTTCTCGCCTTTCTCGACTCGAACACTCCGAAAGAACTTTCTTCGCTTATCTCGCCAAGCGACGTTCTGATTAATGGAGTGGTCATGGCGTATCCGGCGATCTCAGCGAACAATTGGAAGGACTTCTATCTGAATACCATCAAGAACCTGAAACCGGGCGTCACGGAAATCATCGTCCACCTGGGGCATGATGACGCCGAATTGCAGGCGGTCACGGTTGACCATCCTGACTATGGCTCATCTTGGCGGCAACGCGATTACGAGGTCGTTACCAGCCCAGAATTTAAGAATGCGCTGGATGCGAATCATGTCGTATTGGTCCACTGGAAAGATCTGAAGAAATTACTCAACTAACCCGCTGAAAACAAGGCTCGTAAGGTTCGCTGTTTGAACCGTGGCAAAATGTGCGTTTGTCTGCCAAACCCCTTGCTGGTCGGGTGTTTTGACGGGTACTTTAGTAACGGAAAGAACTCCGCCTTTTCTCCGCCACTGCCGTCGCACCCGGTAAACTTTTATAGATATCCGTGAGAGCTGCCGCCACTTCGCCTTCGGCGTCTGCGACGAGTGAAGGGAGAAACTTGTCCTCGAGCGCTTCCAAACACGCCCGCATACCGATTCTTTATCTCATTCTCGGTGTGTTGTTGGCGATCAGCATCGTCCCAATGTATTTCTACTCGGCACACGTGGAAAGCATCAACGGCGATAGCCTGAAGCGGGACGAGATGCTGCTACAGAATACGGTCACCCGTTCACTGGCGGACGACCTGATGCAGCACGAGCGCTCACACCGGATGATGCTCGACAATCTTTCGTCAGCGATCAAAATCGCCAGCGGTGGAGACTTTGGGGATCAGAACATCGAGGCACCAGAACTTCGAGCCTTGCTCGAGAACTTCGTCTCGTCTTCTGACGAAATCGCGTACGCCACATTACTGAACTCTCAGGCGAAGGGCATTTCAGCAGGCCGGATTGTACCCGATGCTTTTCTGCAGCGGGAATTGGAGCGGGCCTACGCTGCGGCCCGAGACGGCCGTGTTTATGCTGGACAGGCACTCGTGGTTGGCGACGGCAAGAATGCCCGCACCGTTTTTTTGGTCAGCGCTCCCGTGCAGTACGGCCCGCGTTTCCTGGGAATGATCGCCTCGGTTGTGGACTTACAATTCCTGATTCGCCGACTGCGTGAAGTGAGCGGGGGGGGACTCACGCCGTACGTCGTCGATTCCCAGGGCCGCCTGGTCGCGGCCGCGACTCCCGAATTTGCAACTGGCCAGGATATGAAGAATCTCGACATCGTCCGCGCGTTCGTCGATGGCGGCAACAAGGCACAGTTGGCTGAGACTCGCGAATTCAACGTCAACACCGGAAAAGAACGCGTGGAAATGCTCGGCACATTCAGTCCAGTAACCTCGCTGAACTGGGCCGTGATTGTACAAAAGCCACGCCGCGAAGCCTATCGGAGCGTGTATGAGATGCAACGTACCGGCCGACTTTTGGCGCTACTCGTGGTGCTGTTGAGTGTCGGCGTCAGCATCTTCGCAGCGCGTCGCATCACTAATCCTCTGCACGTATTGACTGAGTCAAGTCGCGCTCTCGCCCGCGGCGACTTTTCGCAACGCGTTCATCTCTGGAGCCGCACAGAAATCGGCGAGCTTGCGCAAACGTTCAATACTATGTCTGAAGAACTCGAACGCTTCGTTGAGGATCTGAAGCGAGCAGCCGACGAGAATCGCGCGCTATTTATGGGCTCCATCCAAATGCTTGCCGGAGCCGTCGACGAAAAAGACCCTTATACGCGCGGCCACTCCGATCGCGTCACGCGGTATTCCCTGCTTATCGCGAAAGAAATGAACCTGCCGCAGACATTCATGGAGACGTTACAGATCTCTGCGCAGCTCCACGATGTCGGCAAGATCGGCATCGAAGATCATATTTTGAAAAAGCCTGGCGCTCTGACCGAGGAAGAATTCGAGGTAATGAAGACCCATACCACCAAAGGAGCCAACATCCTGCGCCCGGTCACGCAGCTCGCCGAAATGTTGCCGGGCATCGAATTGCATCATGAAGCTCTTGATGGCCGGGGCTATCCGTATGGATTAAAGGGCGATCAGATTCCACTGCTGGCACGTGTCATCGCAGTGGCGGACACATTCGACGCCCTGACGACAAACCGTCCCTATCAGCAAGCCCATACCCCTGATCAGGCATTGCAGATTATCCAGAATCTGGCAGGCAAGCGACTCGATCCTGGAGCAGTCGCGGCCCTTCTGGCTGTCTACGAACGAGGAGAAATCCGGATCCAGCGCTTCACCATCAAGCGTCCGATCGCCGCGCCAGCAGCACAACCGAAACCTGCTGGAGTTGCGGTGGCAGCCGCAGCCGCAACCGCCGGACCGACTCCGGAAACCGCTCCTCTAGAACGAACCCGCGTCTAACTCTCAGACCTGTCTGTGCACTCGTGTGCGGTGCAACATCTCTGTGCGCCGCGTTCGCTAGTTATCCACACGCGCATGATCATCTGATTTGTTACGAGAGCTATAATGACGCACACATGACCCTGGCCTCTGGCACGAAGCTTGGTCAGTATGAAATCATCTCGCCGCTGGGTGCGGGCAGTATGGGCGAGGTTTACCGGGCTCGTGACGCGCGGTTAAACCGCGATGTCGCGATCAAAGTGCTTCCGGACTTGTCCTCGCTGGATGCCGACCGCCTGCTTCGCTTCGAGCAAGAGGCGAAAGCCGCAGCCTCACTCAATCACCCGAATATTCTGTCCGTCTACCAGATGGGGACCTACGGACACATTCCTTATTTGGTTTCTGAGTTGCTGGAGGGAAGGACCCTTACAGAAACGATCCGCCGCTCGCCATTGCCGGCCCGCAAAGCAATTGAATACGGAGTGCAGATTGCTCGCGGTCTGGCTGCTGCTCACGAGAAAGGCATTGTTCACCGCGATCTCAAGCCGGACAACATCTTTTTAACGAAAGATGGGCGAATCAAGATTCTCGACTTCGGCTTGGCAAAGCTGATTCAGCCCAAGGACTCTCTCGCGAGCGTTGCTCCAACGATCACGATGCCGGGAATAGCGATGGGCACTGTGGGATACATGTCTCCCGAGCAGGTGCGCGGATTGTCGATCGATCATCGAACCGACATCTTTGCCTTCGGCGCAATCCTCTACGAAATGCTCGTTGGGAAGCGCATGTTCGCACGGCCAACCTCCGCCGACACAATGAGCGCGATTCTCAATGACGAATTCCCTGCCGTCTCGGAGTTCCCCCCCGATACACCGACGTCTCTGGAGCGGGTTGTGCGCCGCTGCCTCGAAAAGAATGCCGAGCAGCGCTTCCAATCCGCGTCCGATCTTGCTTTCGCACTCGAGGCATTATCTGACCCGGCAGCGTGGTCTCCGAGCGGGGCGCATCCCGTCGCGGTTGAGCCCGCTAAGCCTGTCTCGGCTTCCTCGATTGCTCTCACCCTCGTGTTACTTGCGGTGGTGGGAACGATTGCTTATTTCTGGATGCGACCCGCACCCGTCCCAAGGGTTGGAAATTATGTTCAGCTCACCCATGATGGGCGGCCAAAGTCTCTGATTGGAACGGACGGAGCGCGCCTTTTTTTGGGCATCGGAGTGGGCAGTTCCGGCAGCTTCATTCTCCATGGGGTAGCCGAAATGTCGATTGCCGGCGGCGAACCCAAGCAGAGCGGTGCAAATACTTTGGCCGACATGATTGCCGTTGATCTGTCGCACGATGGTTCTGAACTGTTGGTAGTAGAGGGGCAGGGTGCTCCTCCGCGTGGTCCATTGCGGAGCGTTCCCGTGCTCGGTGGTTCGCTAAGGCGGCTGGGGGAATTCGTCGCGGAAACGGCTGCCTGGTCTAGCGACGGGGAAATGTTGGCTTACAACAATCTTGGCGATTTGTTTGTAGCAAAAGCTGACGGAAGCCGGCCGCGAAAACTGCTCAGCGTGGGTCGCGACATCCGCCATATTGCATGGTCTCCTGACGACTCTCACCTGCGCTTCGACTCTTCCGAGTCCGTTGGCACAATTGGACAACAATCCGAATGGGAAGTGGCAACGGATGGCACACACCTGCACCGTTTATTTGAAGGCTGGCACAATCCTCCCGACGAGTGCTGTGGAAGATGGACAACGGACGGAAAGTATTTTGTCTTCCAGTCTCAGGGCCAAATTTGGGCTCTGGCCAGCAGCGGAGGTCTTTTCCACTCCGACCCAAAGCCCATCGCACTTACGTCGAGCCCGATGACCCTCTCTTCACCGCTGCCGAGCCGTGACGACAAGAAGCTCTTCGTCATCGGCCGCACCTACCGCGGTGAACTGATGCGGTACGATGCGAAGTCCGGTCACTTTACGCCCTTTCTCGCCGGAATCTCAGGAGAGTACCTTAGCTTCTCAAAAGATGGCCAGTGGGTTACATACGTGTCCTATCCGGATGGGGCGCTGTGGCGCAGTAAGTTCGACGGAAGCGAGCGCCTTCAGCTCACGTATGCCCCCACGTATCCGGTGTTGCCTCGCTGGTCTCCTGATGGGAAGAAGATCATTTTCTTTGAATTCGCAATTGGTCCAAACAAACCGGCCAGAATTTATGAAGTATCCAGCGATGGAGGATCTCCGCGGGAGGTTCTACCCGCCGACCGCAGCCAGCAACTTGATCCTAACTGGTCTCCCGATGGGTCGAAGATCGTTTTTGGGGGAGAATCCAACAGTCCTTTGTCCTCAATTCACATCCTCGAGCTGGCAAGCGGAAACGTCTCAGATCTGCCTGGTTCGCAGGGGTTGTATTCACCCCGCTGGTCCCCGGACGGCCTCTACATTTCAGCATTTTCCGGGGATTCGAAGACGCTGCTGGTTTTCGATCTAAAGAATCAGAAGTGGACTAACCTGGCTACCGGCTCGCTCAGCTGGCTTAACTGGTCGCACGACGGAAAATATGTATATTTGCTTGACTACGGTGATGGGAGTTCGGTCGTCCGCATTAGAGTCAGCGATCATCAGGTTGAAAAGATTGCGAACGTGGCAGATTTCGCAGCAACAGGACGTTACGGCGCAGCACTCGCTTTGACACCTGACGACCAGCCGGTCCTGCTTCACGACACTGGCACCCAGGACGTCTATTCCGTCGAATGGGAAGTGAAGTAACCTCGTCCCTCAGACAGGAGCCAAAAGAACAGGAAGCGTTGCAGACGGGTAACGAATTCCGCGTTATGGCAGAAACCTTTTGCAGGAACCTCCTACTCAGATGTGCGTTACTTGCGACTTCGCCGAGCTCGGCGTTCCGGAGGCACGCCTTTCTCCGGAGCTTCCTTCTCGATCCTGTCAGAGAGATTGTGCAGCGCCTTGTCTCCCTTCGAAGAGAGCTGAAATCCAGCTGCGGACACTACCAGCCCTTGACCTGTATACATGCCCTCCTTGAATGTTGCGCCTGAATTTGCCTGCGCCACGGCGAAGATCCCATGGGGAATGCCATTCGTAAAAGCAGTAGAGATGTAATCTCCCACCATCAAACCATTCTGCGATTGCGGCAGCCAGCTGAGTAGCACGCCGCCGGTCATCGCCGTCGGATTGCTCCAAGTGCTTCCGCCATTGGCTGATGCTATATATCCGACAAAAAGCTGGCATGTGGATACATCGCAGTTGCTTTGGGAATAGTAGTAGTAATGCAGCGCCACATGGGAATTCGCGCCGGAAGTCTCGGGATCAATTCCGATTCCTGGGATGAAGTGGTCAACAATGCTGGAAACATCATCGATCGGAATTCGCGTTACTGGGCTCCAATTCATGCCGTCGGACGAAATGCTGTAGACCAGATCATTCGTTGTGCAGCCCGAACGGAAGCGGCAGTCTTCCCACACCGTCCAGATCGTACCCGCCCCATCCGCTGCTGCCGAGGGTAGCGGCCCGCTCCGGATGTGTCCTGCGTCGGCGTGGAATTGAATGCTCGAAATCGTTACGGGGGCGCTCCAGGTCGCGCCTCCGTCGGCCGAACTGAACGCGGACATATTCGCGGTGGTTTGCGACACGAAGGTCTCAATGGGAACGACGACATTGCCATTGGGCTGGACTAATGGCTGCCCTCCAATTCCAGTGCCCCCGCTTGCGGTGGGAGTTGCGGGTCCCCACGTGAGCCCGCCGTCGACAGAAGTGCTCATAAAGATTTCGTCGGAATTGCTCGGATCGTCCCACTCGATGTAACAGCTGCCGTAATGTGGGCTGCTCGACCAGCTATCACAAACGATCCAGTTCTTGTCGGAACTCGGAGCACCGAGGCTAACGCCGATCGGAGTCTGCCAAGTCATTCCGCCGTCGGTGGAACGGCTCACAACAACTGCCGGCGGATGCAACGTACCGGACAGCGGCAATGAAGCGATCATCCAGACTTCATGCTTCGAATCGTACGCAACCACTGGATCGCTAGCTGCGTCGTAAGGTCCGCTTCCCTCGCCTGTCGTCAACCCAGGCAAAAAGCCGTGGGTCCATGTCTTGCCGCCATCCGTCGATGTCGCCCATCCAATATTGGTAGCGCCGCCCGGAACAATTCGTCCCACTTGAAAGGCTGCCACCAGTGTCGATCCGTTTGCCCACATGTGCGGCTCGACTTCAGTCGCATGTTGCCCGGGACCGACCGTATACGGATCGGAACTGATCAATACCAGGTTCGGTCCGACCGGATTTCCCGGCGTCGTGCTCCCAGCCCCACCCTGGTTCAGAGACGTAGTGGAAGAGGATGGCGATCCGGAACAGGAAGCTAGAACAAGCGATAGCGACAGTAGGACGAAAGATGAAATCACGCTGACAGAGAGGCACACACACGACTTCACCATGCGAAAAGATCCTGACTAGATATCCGGGACTCGTCCGACACCGACCCATCATCACCGCCAAGTTCTCAAAGGTCAATTGTCAGTTCTTGTGCGACAGGACGTTTTCGTTCCCAGAGTGAAATTCAACGATCTGCGGAATCACGGACGAAAACGATGGATAATTTGTCGGCGTAGATAGATCTCCACCCGGCGCTCTTGCCGAGGACATTGGCCAAGGCTGAACCTCGGGGAAGCAGCAGACACCCAGGGTTGGTTTGGTCCAGCAACGCTTCCCAGCCGTCCTCAACATGAATTAGTTTCAGATACGAGTCCAGAAACTCGGATCCGTAGAAATCATGCCGGTCATCCACAACGACTTTGATTTCCGGATAGAGCGTGTAGATTAGGTATCCACCCCAGTAATCCGGACTGAGAATTGGACCTTTGATCTTTTCGGTGCGAAGGAAGGAAGTGGCCTCCACTGGCATGCGATTCTGATTGAAGTCGGCATCGACCACTTGGTCCGAACCAATACGCCCACCGTGCGCGACCATTGCCAGCGTTGCGACAACCGAAAGAAGCGGCCACAGGTGACCCCGTTGTTCGGACTCGATCCTTTCCATTCGGCTGAGGAATTCGTGAGAACCCAACTTCGGGCACAACGGCCCGAATGTCATTGCGAGAAAGAGCGAAGATACCGGAATATTTCGAGACGCATACAGTCCTGAATACACGGCAAATAACACAACGAGCGCCTCGCTCGCCGACAACTGGCGACCGCGCCCAATCAGCACCGCCAAGGACAAGAGCAACAACAAGAGGAAGCAACGCTGAGCCAACCCATGGAAGTTCGGTGACTGAAATTCCTCGATGTGGTCCATGAGAAACTGGTTCGAAAGATAGTGATAGATGTGCTCGTGCAGCTTCCATCCATAAGGGTTCACCAGGCTCGTCCCTGCGGTCGCGACACCAACCAGAGTCAAATCTCGAACGCGCTTTCCCCACACTATTTTGCGCAGTGACGCTTCGAGAGATACCTCTCCGGTTCGCATCCATGTCCATAAAGCCCCGAACCAGAAAATCCCGATGAGCACAAATTCAAGCAAGAAACCGCCGTGCACATTCACCCATGCCAGCATCAGTAGAGGCAGCAACCATAACCGCGAATGGCCTCGACTATTCCCCGTTTCCGCATCTTGGCGTTCGGTGGAATCCAGAACCCAAAACGAAGCCAACGCAAACAACCAACTCAGCACATGTGGCCGTGCCAAAAAGTGAATGGTGGAGGCCGAAATGGCGAGCAGCCAGAGGAAAAGAGCGAACATCAGATCCATGCCGCGCTGGATGAGTAGTCGAAACAGCCAGCCGAACACTGCTGCGATCACGATTGACGTGAACCAGACGGGTCCGTTGAGCCCACAAAGTGCGTCCAGTGCGCCGACGCCGACATCATAGAACCATTCCCAAGCAAACCACGGCTTTCCATCCATCGTGGAAGAAAACGGGTTTACTCGGGGAATACTGTGAGTCGCGAGAATCTGCTGGCCGGTTCGAATATGCCAGCCGATTCCGGCATCCCCCAGAAGCTTTGCCGAAAGAGGCGTCAACAGAAGAGTACAGAGCACTGCCACGAAGACCAAGTCAGCGGCCGACGGCATTCCCCAGAGAAACCATGCAGGAATGGATGGTTTCTCGTCCGAGGCTGGAGAACTTCTGGAACCATCGGCCATCGCGTGAATCTTATAGACGTAGGGCATGGAGCGGCAAGATGAATGGCAGATCTCGGGTTGTCATTATCGGTGCGGGATTCGGAGGTTTAAATGCTGCCCAGGCAATGGCCAACGCTGAGGTACAGATCACAGTCATTGATCGGAAGAACTTTCATACTTTTCAGCCGCTCCTGTACCAGGTCGCCACGGCTGGGCTTTCGCCGGGAGAGATAGCCGCGCCCATTCGTTCGATTCTTCGTCCGCACAAAAATATTGAAGTTCTGATGACTGAAGTTACTGGATTTGATCTCGAGCAACGGCTGGTCAGAACTGCAGACTCGCTGATTCCTTACGATTACCTGATTGTGGCGGCCGGCGCCGGACACTCCTACTTCGGTCATGAGGATTGGGAGGTTTTCGCGCCAGGCCTAAAGACGATTGAGGACGCACTGGAGATCCGGCGCCGTGTGCTACTTGCCTTTGAACTCGCCGAACGCCAAGCGGCAAGCGCAGAAGCTACCACTCCGCTGAACTTCGTCGTTGTGGGCGGTGGCCCTACCGGCGTCGAACTGGCGGGTACTCTGGCCGAAATCAGCCGGCACGCTTTGACGCACGAGTTCCGATCGATCGATCCGGCGCGTACGCACATACTGTTGATCGAAGGTGGCCCGCGGGTCTTGCCAGCCTATTCCGAAGACTTATCCCGCAGTGCAGAAGAGCAGCTGAAGCAACTGGGTGTTGAAGTTAGAACTTCAACCATGGTTACACTGGTCGAGGCGGGCGCGGTTCATTTGGGAAACACTAAACTGCCCGCGACGGTGATTTTGTGGGCGGCAGGCGTGGCCGCCTCTCCACTTGGCAAGCAGCTCACCAGCGCGGTGGACCGAGCTGGCAGAGTGCCAGTGCAACCAGATATGAGTCTTCCGGGACATCCAGATGTCTTCATCATTGGCGATCTAGCCAACGTAAAGGATGAAAACGGAAAAATGCTGCCGGGCGTGGCGCCTGTGGCGATCCAGCAAGGCAAATATGTCGCGAAGCTGATTCGGAAGGAATTGGTGGCGAAAAAGGCAACGAATTCAGGGACGACCAAATCGCGCCCAGCCTTTCATTATTGGGACAAGGGCAGCCTGGCAACGATTGGGCGAGCCGCTGCTGTCGCCCAGTTCGGCAAAATCCACATCTCTGGATACATCGCCTGGCTTTCCTGGCTCTTCGTGCATATTTTTTTTCTTATCGGCTTCCGCAATCGCCTGCTGGTATTTATCCAGTGGGCGTGGTCTTACGTGACGTATGAGCGCGGTGCGAGGTTGATTACCGGCAGCACGTACTTGCCGGGATGGACCCCGCCGGCTGCGACCGCCGCGGTTACCAACGGGCAGGCAATGCAACAAGAAATTTCCTCACCTGCGGGGAAATAGGTGGACAATAGTCTTGAGAACCGGCCAAGCCAGTGGGGTTCCAGGAATGCAACATTCCACAGAAACCATGAAGAGATTCTGGATTCTCCGCGTCATTTTCTCGGCAGTCGCCCTTGCCGCCCTTACGTGCCCTGTTTCGGCTGAGATCCTCAAAATTGTTGTTGATGACACGATTCAGCCCATCAGCGAGGAATACATCTCGCGCGCCATCGCCGAAGCCGCCCGCCGCAACGATGAGGCGGTTTTGATTGAGATTAATACCCCGGGCGGGCTGGTCGACTCCACCCGGCAGATTATTGAGCACATCACAACGTCTGCGGTGCCCGTCATCATTTACGTGACGCCAAGCGGGGCCCGTGCTGCGTCCGCTGGATTCTTCATTCTTGAATCGGCAGACATCGCGGCCATGGCCCCAGGAACGAACACGGGAGCAGCCCATCCGGTCATTCTCGGCGGCGGCAAGATGGACGACGTGATGAAAGAGAAGCTCGAGAACGATGCTGCTGCGTTGATGCGCTCTGTAGCCTCGCGTCGCGGACGCAACGTGGACGTGGCCGAAAGCACCGTCCGACAGTCCAAATCATTCACGGATGAGGAAGCGCTGAAGCAACACCTGATCGACTACGTCGCTTCGAATGAGAGCGACCTGATGAAGCAGATTGATGGCAAAAGTTTCAAGCGGTTTAATGGTCAAGAAATTACGCTGAAGGTCGCGACCCAGCCCATCTCGCTTTTCAACATGACGCTCAAGGAGCGCATACTGGCCTATCTGATGGATCCGAATATTGCTTTTCTGATTCTGGCTATTGGTGCGCTTTCGTTGTACGTCGAGTTCAACCACCCGGGTGCGGTGATCCCTGGAACTGTGGGCGTCGTATTCATTCTTGTGGCAGCATTTGCGCTGAATCTTCTGCCGACGCGCTTTGCCGCTCTGGTCCTCATTTTGGGGGCTTTCGCGTTGTTTGCGGCGGAAGCCAAATTCGCCTCCCATGGAGTCCTTACGATCGGCGGAATCGCACTCCTTACCTTGGGTGGGCTGCTACTGGTAGATTCACCGATTCCCGAGATGCGCGTTCACCTGGCAACGGCGTTAGCCATCAGCGTCCCGCTTGGCCTGATCACGGCATTCCTGATGAGCATTGCGCTCAAAGCGCGACGGAATAAGGTCGTAACTGGCGAGCAAGGTTTAGTTGGAGAAACGGGGGTCGCGCAAACCGCATTAACGCCACAAGGAAAGGTATTTGTGCACGGCGAACTCTGGGATGCGGTCGCGAGTTCGGCACTTCCCATTGGTCAGTTAGTAGTCGTTCGACGAATCGACGGATTGACCTTGCAGGTCGATCCGGTCGTAGCGGTGGTAGCTCCTCCCGCGGCGATGATAACCTCGTAAGCTGGCTTGCAGTTAGTGGCGGCTCCGCCTGCGGCTACTTCAGGTTGAACAACGCATTCACATGTGCGGTAACCGTGACGTTTTGCGGAGAGAATTCCTCTGTCGGCGCCGGAGGCGCCGCAGCATTCGGGCCTGCAACCATGGCGCGAGCCATCCGCGGCACGATCACTCGCCGACTTTCAAACGTGTCCACAGAAGCATAGGAAAGATCTCCTAGCACTCTGCCGCTGGCACGGGCGATGGTATCTGCCGAATTCCTCGCTCTGCGGTACGCATCTTCCACCGCCTTGTTCTTCGCTTCATCCATATTCTCTAGGATGTAATTCAGCGTTTGGGTTTCGCTGACGTTTGCATCTGCCAGTTGCTGTGTAATCGTCCCGATTTTTGAAAAATCTTTCAACTTGAGCGTGATGTCGGTTGTGACCCGGTATCCGATCACCCGCTGTTTCGGCTTCCATTCATACAGCGGTTGAACAGAGAAAAAACCCACGGTAGCGCTCTTCGCATCGAGTCCATTCGCGCGCAATACCTGTCGCACCTGCTCGACATCTTTCGAGGCACGCTGGTATGCGGCTTGCGAAGAATCGTCTTGCGCGGCAACATTCATCTGTATTTCCGCTGTGTCCGGCAAGGCTTCAAACTTGCCGTCAGCACCAACGTAGACCGTATTCGGCAGAGCGCTGACGGATGGATGCTCCTGCGCAGATGCGATAACGACACAGATAAGACAAACTGCCAGAACTGGACACGCTGATCTCATGAAGCCCTCCCCCGGCAATCGAACAGACAGCGTTCGCGTTGGCCCTTGAAAGAACGTCCGGAATCGGAAATCTTGTCGGGGGGCAAAATCCGCGACAAAATCTGGAGAAGCCTTCCCAGCGGAAAGCCTCTGTTGAAGTATGGGATCGCGTTGTTGCTATCTTCCTGGAACCATCAGGTTGCGGTCGAGCCTTATCTCCAGAGCTGTGCCTTTATCGAGTACCAGATCGTGCCCGGACTCAAATGCGGTCATCGCGCTGTTCGCAGCACCAACTCCGGCTCCTTCTGCAGCTCCACGTTTGCCGCCATTGTGCGCCCCGGCTGCTGCTCCTTCGCCGGCTCCGACCACGACGGCTTCTGCGATTTCCTCTTTCGTCATGCCCTTGCGACCGATTTCACCTTCGTCTCCGACTTCTCGCAATCCGTGTTCACCCGGCACGCCAGTGACTGTCGCAATGAGTGGCACCCAACCATGGCCCGTGTCGATTTCATCGAAGCTGAGCAACAGCCGCGTGTTCAGTCCGGGCTCTACAGCGCTCACGTGTCCTTTGATCTTGCGTCCAGCGCTAATACTAGTTCCATCCGCTGCTGTCATTGGTTCCGCGAGACGAGCATGGAATTGATCCCCAGCTTTCACTGCACGGGTATCGAGTTTGTCCGTCAGTTGAATCAGCACCACTGTGCCCTGCACAACTGCATTGGCCAGGACCGGGGGGGTGTCTTGCGCAAACGTTGGAATACAGAAGAGTGCTATCAGCAACACAGTAAAGCTGCTGGCGAACTTGGACATAAGGTCTCCTGGAAAGAAAACTGCCACCCCATTGGATGGAATCAGAGTACTATTTGGCTGCCCAAGAACACAAACCTATTGGAAATGTGCGACTTACATGCTAAATGGCAGGATGAGGCCCGGGCACTGCCAGCACTTCGACATCTAACGAGTTGGAATGCAACCCCGCTACCGTCGTAGAAGGAAGCTTGCCGCTGGCGGGCATCACTCCCACCGCACAGTTCTTGCCTGATTGCTTCGCTCGATTCATGCCGCGGTCCGCCAGCGTGAGTACTTCCTCATAACTGATTGCCCGCGGGTTTTCCGGGAACCAGGGGAAGGCTGCCCATCCCAAGGAGCAGGTCCGATACATCGTTTCCGCCGAGGCACCCAGCCGAAATGGAGCATCTGCTACCGCCGACAAAACCCGTTTCGCCAGCAACTCGGCTTCGGTGCGATCGGTATACCGCGACACGATCAGAAACTCTTCACCACCCCAGCGCACCAGAACATCGGAGTGCCGTATCGATGAACTGAGTCGGCGCGCCATCTCAACCAGCACAGTATCGCCGACATCGTGACCGTAGCGGTCATTTACTTCTTTAAAGTTGTCAGCATCGATCAGGTAAAAAACGAGATCACGGGAGTGAGGGTCGTGATTATCCGTGTGAGAACGCAAAGCCTGCCCTACATCTGCCTCGATGCTGGCGGAAAAGTATCTCCGATTACGAAGCCCTGTCAACGGATCTGTCAGCGACGCCTCCTGCAAAACCACATTCGTGCGCCGCAATTCGCTTGTCAGGCGTCGATGCTTCATGAACAACAAAAATGCCATCGCGAACATCGTTGCCAGAGTGACAAAAACACGGAAGCGGGACGCCTTGTCAGGAAGCCGAGGGTCCAGCAAAGCATAAAGCGCGACTATCGGAAGTGACAGCACAGCTATGGCAGAAAGATTCGCCAGCCACGAACTATACGACTCCTCTGCGGGCATCTCAGGAGCTGGCGCCAATCCGTCTCCCAAGAGAGCTGCGAGCGTGTAGATGGCAAAAGAGCTGGAATAGGGAACGTCATACCAACTGCCGGTGTAATAAACATCCTTTTCGATGGCGCGGTTCAGGATGTAAAACCACACATAATTGAAAACCACGGCTACCAGTAACATGGCATAGAACTTTCGCCATTTTCCCGAGGTTTCCATCCAGAAGACACCCAGGACAGCAGTGAGCAGTGCCGCCTCAACCAGCGAGAGCAGATCGAAATTGCGGTTGTACCCGTCGAGGTTTGGGTAAGCATATTGCCAGCAAACGACCTGCGAGATATAGAGGTAAAGCCACCAGAGGAGCAACAGAAAAAAGTCCAGCACGCCGAGTTGAGCGCTGCGAGGCGACTGCTCCCGGTGTGGCCGAAGCAACAACCCCGCCATCATCGGGGCACCCGCGAGAAAGAGCAACGCGTCCGCCGGATGCATCGGGGGCATCTGGTGGTGCAGGTACAGATCGTAGTAGATCCATACGATCTGATCGCTGAACCAGAGTGTCCATCCCGAAGCCTGCAGCATCCAAAACAGCCGGATGCGGCCTTTGGTTCTCAGCCCCAGTTGGGCGAAAGCAAAGAGCGCTGTGAGCATTAACAGCGCGCCCACTATGTCGCTGATCGCCATCTGCAGGAAGCTCTTTGGCAGGAAAGCGCACGAAACCGCCAGCACCGCAACCAGCAGCGCGGCACACAAAACCGACATTTGCAGCGGTTCGTGACGGTTCACAGTTTCGTCTTCAGCTTGCGAGATTAGCCCTTGGCCCCCGTGGAGTACGCGGCCCGGTACGTCTGACCATCAATCTCTCGGCGCAGGTCTTCCCATATTTTGTCCGGCATTTCCAGAAAAATCTTCACGATCTCCGGATCGAACTGCCTTCCGGACCACCTCTCAATTTCTGCACGGGCGGCCTTCAGTGTCTGCGCCGGACGATAGGGACGATCGGATGTAATCGCGTCGAGGGTATCTGCGATGGAAAAGATGCGTGCTCCCAGAGGGATTTCATTTCCTTTCAAGCCCCTTGGATAGCCCGTACCGTCGTAGCGCTCCTGGTGCGAATAGACAATTTCAGACGCTTCGGTGAGGAATGGGATCTTCTTCAGCATTTGATAGCCGCGATAAGCGTGCTCTTGCATAATCGCAACTTCTTCCGGATTCAACTTGTCGGGCTTTCGTAAAATCGCATCTGGGATTGCCATCTTGCCGATGTCATGTAAAAAGGCTCCGCGCGCAATCACGGCGATCTGCTCGCGCGGCATGCCTAACGCCTGCGCGATTGCAATCGTGAACAGCGTGACGCGCCGGGAATGACCTTCGGTTTCTGCGTCCTTTAGATCGAGCGCATCCCCCAAGGCCTCAAGCGTGATGTCATAGGAGCGCTCCAGATTTGCCATGGCTGCCTGTAACTGATCGGTGCGCGCCTTTACCAACGATTCCAGATTCGTCTGGTACGTTCGGTTTTCGACTTTAAGACGCCGGTTCTCCAGAGCGCGGCTCACGGTATTCAGTAGTTGCTCGCGCTCGAATGGCTTGAGCAGGTAGTCGTAGGCGCCGTTTCGGATGGCTGCCAGCGCCACGGAGATGTCGTGCACAGCGGTAACCATCACAACCGGCATGTCCGGGTATTTTTCCTTCGTGCGCTCAAGCAAACCAATGCCGTCGAGATCCGCCATCATGAGGTCGGACAGCATCAACTCGAACTCTTCGCCCGAAGTGAGGACCGCGAGCGCCTCCATACCGGAACCCGCTTGTTTGCAAGAATATCCAGCGGTCCCCAGCATCGAGGCCACGATTTCCCGGATCGGCTCTTCGTCGTCAACGACCAGAATGCGATCTGCCATAGGAGTACACGGAAGTCTATCGGCGATTGTAACTGTTCCGCCACATTCCGAAAGTAATCATTGAGGTCCTGAAACTCCATCGAGATTTCGTTGGACCGTGATATTCAAAAGCAAGGAATCCGTACGTCCGCATGCGA